>JACCDQ010239224.1_pt1 | contig 35820 bp, 35 predicted proteins | sample 7446031 | NCBI WGS metagenome assembly JACCDQ01 (sample SAMN15323442, study PRJNA562643) | freshwater metagenome | isolation source: river surface water | place: USA:Blue River Watershed | collected 2017-08-17 | reverse complement strand
GTGCCTAATTCAATATCCGTAATTTGCAATGTCGAGTTCACAATTTCTCCCTTGCTCAATCTAGAAGACCAACTCTAACCGATCTCATTAGAGCGATCAATCTAGCTTTCAAGAAAAGGAATCCGACTTGCATTCTTTAAGACTTCAAAGTGAATTCGAACTTAAAACATATCTAAAGATAGAGGAAGAATCGACAATGAAACAAATTTTGTCATGTATTCAAAATGTGTTCGTTTTTTCTGTATTTAGCATTTTCATTTCAGTACAAGTTCAAGCTAAATTAACAATTTCAGGCATATCCTCTGGAGCCTTTATGGCTACACAAATGGGAACCATTTACTCTTCAGAATTCAGTGGCGTCGGAAGCGTTGCTGGGGGCTTTTTCTATTGCGCTCAAAATCATATGCAAGAAAAAATCAAGGAAGGCCAAAAGTATCCTTTCTTAGGGCAGAAGAACTTATTTCTATTTGAACCCAGTTCCGATTTTTTTCTTGATGCCATCATGGGAAAAATTTTTACCAGCCTACATCCTAACCACAAGTGGGTTATTCCTTCCGCTAAAAACCCAATCTATCAAGCGGTCAGCATTTGTCTACGCAATCCCATATTAGCGAACTCACCAGATCTTACTGAATTTGCAAAAAAGGGATTAATCGACAACCCCGATCAAATTAAAAATCAAAAAATTTATATTTATCAAGGAGATCATGATCAAGTTGTACAACCTCGCATGGCTCAGAGGCTCGAAGAATTTTATATTGAACATCAAGTCGCGAGCTCTCAAATTAAAGTCAAAACTTTACCAGGAGGACACAATTTTCCTACGGCAAAACCGGGCCTGAATGAATGTCAGAATCAAGCCATACCCTATGTCTCAAGTTGCAAATTCAATTTAGCAGAGGATATGCTGCAACACATCTTAGGCCAGAAACTTTTCAGTCGAAAAGCAAATCTTGCTAACCTTTATAGAATTGATCAAAACTTAGAACCTGTGAATGAAAATCTAAAGCCTGAAGACTGGAAGTCTCCAGCCAATTCACTTGGGGCCTATGGCTATCTTTACGCCTCGAAAAAATGTCTTGATTCGCCGGCTTCATGCCAACTTCACGTGGCCCTTCATGGCTGCGAAATGAGTGATAGCTTTGATCCCGATTTAGACGAAAGGTATTCAGAACAAGTTTCTCGAACTCAAATTTTATCAATGTTATCAAGCAAAGAACAAGACCTTTCACTTTTGAAAAATCGTCCATTAAATGATGAGCGTAAACTGAATTATGGGACTTTGAAATTTGCTACATTATCGGGGTACATCGAGTTAGCAGAAAGAAATGACCTAATGATTCTATTCCCCCAAACGTGGATCAGAACAGAAAACTACCCTTACAACCCGAAAGGCTGCTGGGACTGGTTTGGAGCCAATAATTCGCAATACGCAACCAACAAGGGAATTGAAACTTCATGGCTGATGGCTTACGTTCGAAACGTATCTATCGAACCGAAAAAATATATTATGTCGACTAAACCTTCGTTTGATGAAATCAGAAAAAAATAATAAGATGTAAAATATGTCGTTTCGAATTTCTCGGATCTTACATGCGGGTTATATTTTAGAATCTCAGGACTGCAAAATCGCATTTGACCCGCTATTTGAAAACCCATTCAGCTATAACTGCTATGCTTTTCCCGAAGTCGAGTTTGACCTAGCTGCGATTCAACAGCTCGATTTTAGTGCCGTGTTTATTTCACATTATCATGATGACCATTTTTCAATGGAAAGCTTGGTTCATTTAAATCGAGACACTCCTATTTATTTTTTTTCAGTTTTTGAAGAGCTCTTTGATTTACTTAAGACATTAGGCTTTAAAAAGATTCACCCGATCAATATATTTGAAAAAGTAGAAATTGGTCCCTTTAAAGTTTTGCCACTCGAGGCATTAGATGCAGACGTCGATTCATTTTTTCATATTCAGGTTGAGAAACTTAATATCTTACACGTCGTTGATGCTTGGATTAGCCCCCACGCTTTTGACAGCTTGCTTTTGACGAAATGGGATCTAGTACTTTGGCCATTTCAAACCTTGCGCGAAATAGAAACGATCGCTCCGTCAACGGCCACACCTTCAGACCAAAAACTTCCACACGAGTGGCTAGAACAATTGCAAAGGTTGAATCCCCGTTTTATTATACCTAGTTCTTGTCAGTTTCGCTTTGAAAATTGGTCTTGGTTGAATAAAACATTTTTTCCAATAAGCTACTCAAGCTTTACAGAGCAAGTTCGACACATTTTACCCAAGGCCATGGTGTTAAAGATGAACCCAGGCGAAACTTTGACATATGAAAATCTAATTTGGAAAGCATCAGGACGTCTTGAATGGGTCAAATTGCTTGGTAGCCAAGAAGCTGATTACGAATATGATGTTTCTAGACAAGTACCTTCAACGTCTGAAATTGCACAAAATTTTTCAGCACTTGGCCCTGAGCAAAATGAAACAATTCAAAATTATTGCAAAAATGAACTTTTATTGCGCTGGAGATCTTTAAAGACTGAATCAAATTCAATCTTTTCAAAACCTCAGCATTGGCGACTTCAAATTTACGACCGAAACGAACTTCTACAAGAGTATCAATACCTCATCGTTCAAAATCTCATTCAACCAATGCCTCTTTCAGACGAGGTGACATGGACCACTGAAATAATTGGAATCAAGCTTTACAGCGCCCTGAAAGAGGGGGAATCTCTGACCTCGCTATATATCCGTGTAATACCTGCAAAGAATATCGATCCAGAGGTTGACCCCCTTGAAGATCCGCTCATTCGTTGCCTTTATGAAGGATACATTGGAAGTTATCAAAAAGCTCAGTTGAAGAAACTAGGCTACTAGAGTATGTTGCTTCACTTAATGAAGCTGTCGAATCTACTGCAAAAACACGAAGAAAGCCAATGCCCACAAGGAATTTCAAATATCCTTGGTGATGGCTATCTTATGCAACAAAATAGAATTTTTCGTCAAGTTCGTGAAAAAACATTAGCGATGGGCTTTAGATATTCCGATCGAGCAGACTCAGACTATTTAGCCTTTCCCATGGGTCAACTAGAAACCATTTTAAGTGAAAAAGTTATTCCGTATGTGAACAATGTAGATTCTTTGATAAAATTGAATCAAAAAACGCGTTCAAGTTTAAACTGGGATCATGTTGTCGACAATTTAAGACCCAACTACGTATTTCATGAATCTTGTCATACGATCGCAAGATCAATAAGCCCCCAAAGTTCTGATTTTAAAGAACGACTGACAATAATATTAATTGAAGAATCTTTTGCAAATACTTGTGAATTTTTCGCTATAGCCGAGGCGCAAGATCTAATTCATCGCACTTTCTTAGAAATGAATTCTTACTTCACGGTTTTTGAAGACCGAACTCATCTCAAAAAAATGATTGAATCGCATTCAGCTACCTCTATTTTTAAATTTATGTTTTTGTGCTATTTACACAGCAATTTTCTGAATGAGCGCATCGATGATAACGACTTGAAAGCAATTTTGGCGCTTACTGCTTTTAATAAAAATGTCGAAATAAAAACTTTGAGATCTTTAGCCGAAAACGTATTCGCGTTGAATCCACGCTTTCGTTACGCAACTACCGAAATGTATTTACGTTTAAACGGGTTTAATCAATCCGTTCAAAATGCATTAGACTTCGAATATCTTAGTTTATTAAATAATAACAAATCGATGATTGAGTTTATAAACCAATTATCACATTTTGCAGGAGCCCAAACATGAGCACAGATAATATCCCCCAAAAACCCGCGAATTCATTTCGTATTACCTTAGAACTTTATCGCGCCGAAAAACGCCTTGATAACGTGCTTTTACAAGCCATTAAGTCTCAAAACGAAAACTTAGATCTGCGCGAAATTTCACGCACAAAATTTAAAGAACTATTTAATTCAGGTAAAATCCAAATCAAGGGGCAAAATGCGCGCCCCTCTTCTGCTGTTGCTAAAGGAACGACCTACGTCGATATTTTGGGCTTCAAACAAAAGTAATAAAAAAACTCTAAGTTGAAGCGATCACAAAAGCTTCAGCTTGCCCAGATCGTAGACCATCCGTGCGGTCTGAAAAATACTTCATATAAATATCGTCAGCCGAAACATATTGATATTTTTCAAATCCCGCATCTTTCGCAAGCTTTAGAATATGATCCGGAGCAAATAGACTTATAAATGGAGTCCCCGATTCGGCAGCCTTCTTCATGACGAACTCCATGATCTCTCGTTCTTGCGCCAATAAATAATCTAATGCCAGCATAAAAGTCATTGCGAATGTGGATCCTGCGGCTAACTTCGAAATCTGCGCAAATGTAGCTTGAATAGCCTCTTCAGATAAATACATCGAAACACCAGCTGATACGATTACCGCAGGCTTGTCTGCCATAAACCCATTTGCAACCAACTTATCAAGCCAAGATTGACCCGCTTCAAAGTCAACTGAAACAAAATGTAAATTTTTAAGCGGACTCATTCTCATTTCAGTTAAACGCTTTTTCTTCCATTCCTGAGTTTTAGGATGGTCGACCTCGAAAATTTGCACATAAGAAGAAAACTCGGGGCGACGCTGAGCAAATGTGTCTAAACCTGCCCCAAGAATTACATACTGGCTAACGCCTTCCAGAATTTTCTTTTCGACTAGGTCTTCAATAAAACGTGCACGCCCCACGATCGAGGCTCGCATAGGCTTAGAAAAAGCTAAACTCATATCCGGGCGATTGCGCCAATTTTCGTCTCCAACAATATCAGAACCAATTATGTCGTGAAACACATGTGGCTCAGAATCAACTTCAACGTGAAGCGCTCGCCACAAAGCAACGCGAACGGCCGTGTGATCTGGTTCAATATTCTGAGTAGTTTGCATGAAACTTCCTTTTTATTGCTCGAAAATTTTAACAAACTCTGAATAAGAGTCAAATCACGCCCCCCCTCTTGACCTTGTTATTGAAATTAGTTGCAATATCAGTTCGTTACATTGAAAGGACTATGACATGCAACCTGACCAATTCGACGGAAATTACCTTTTGATATGAATCGCATGAGCACAGGTGAACTTAAAACTTTGGTATACAGTTGAATATATCTGCAGATAAATGGACATATGACAATCTTGAATTTGTCGGCTTATCGCTTGCGGGAATTCGCACGTCCCTGGCTATGCCGGGCTTTTCCTTAGCATTCGATGTTGCGCAAGGATTTCCATTTCTATTTAATTTAAACCATTTTTTTATCACTCACGGACACTTAGACCACGCGGCAGGTATTCCCTATCTGATTTCACAAAAATCCATGTCGTCACATAAAACACCAAAATTTTATATGCCCGAATCGATGATAGAACCGATGACTCATATCATGAAATCTTGGGCTCAAATTGAAAAGTACGAATACGCTCGACATTTTATTTCAGTTAAAGAAAATGAAGTTTTTGAAATTAATAAAAATTATTTTGTAAAACCTTTTAAAACTATTCATCGGATCGATTCTTTCGGATACACTTTATTTCATACAAAATGTAAATTAAAACCAGAACTCGAGGGATTCTCGCAAGAACAACTCAAAAAATTGCGTGTGTCAGGAAAAGAAATGACTTACAAGATTGAGACCCCTTTAGTCAGTTTCACGGGAGACACGCAAATTGAGTTTTTACAATCAGCCCCATGGATCAAAAAATCAAAAGTCTTATTTTTAGAAGCAACCTATTTAGGAGACGATAAAGATATTGAAAGTGCTCGTGCTTGGGGGCACACCCACTTAGATGAAATCATTCCCCACCTCAAAGAACTTGAATGCGAGAAAATTGTATTAATTCATTCAAGCGCACGTCACTCGATGGCCGAGGCTCAAGGACTTATCCAAAAAAAAGTCCCCCCAGAATATCACGAGAAAATTATTCTATTTCCTGGTAGATAAAATTCAGCCATCTTAAACATAATTCGATTGAGGCCACTATTTGCATAGCTAGTCTTTGACTATACTTAGAGAATTTTAAAACTAAAGGATTAACTATGAAGACCCCATATTCGATCAAGAATTTGACATCCTTTCTCCTTATTTTGTCACTGTTTCCTGTAAACGCATATGCTGAAGATAAGCCAGCCCAGAAGTTGGCCGCCGCACAGGCTCGATTCGCTCAGAATCAGCCCCAGTTGACGACAGCTATGCAAATGCAGCTGATTCAATATCTAACTTCAATCCTTAACGTAAACCCAATGCAAGCCATTGCGACCCAAAAGATTGACCCCTTAACCATTTTGGATTTGTCTCAAAAAGAGACGACAATTCAAGAGCAAGAGCTAATTAAAAATTGGGCTGACATGGTCGAACGCAACACTTTAAAATCGAATATTAAACTTTTAATAAAACAGCTTCAGACATCAACAACTCCGGTTTCGGCAACTTTGCAAAAAATGCCAGAATCACAATTAGAGTATGCAACACAAATGCTGACTGCATCGATCGAAGCCGTTGTTAAAATGCGTGGCTTAACATCAGATTCAAGACAAGCCACCTATCACGAATGGTCAAATTTATCAGCGCGCATGTTAGAGCAAGTAAATATGTCTAAACCAGGAGCTGAACACTTACTTGATTTATCAAATAGCCAATGGATTAAAACAGAAAAGGCCGAAATACTAGTGAATGGAAAAGACTCATTCGCAAAACGAGACTATTATATGAAGACTGCACAGGATTCTATTAATATTTTAACTTGGTCGATTTACGATGATTTAACGGGGACGCAGTTAGCCGATTTATTAATTCAGAAAAAGACGACCAATCCAAAATTAAAAATTCGTGTTATCGTTGACGGTCAAGTCGCCAGCACCCCTGGTCATGGTGCTCAGGTAACCCGCCTCGAAAAATCAGGAATCGAAGTCATTCGATGGTTCAGCAAAGAATACACTTATGTAGGACAACACCGAAAGATATTGATCGTCGACAACACACATATGATCGCTGGAGGATTAAATTTTGGGGACGTTTACAGCCACAAAAACCCTAAAGTTCCTGGCTGGCGTGATACGGACGTTTACATCAAAGGAGCCGGGGCCCAAGAAGGAAATCGCCTATTTGAGAAAATTTGGAATGAACAATTGAAAGAACAAGCTCAGTTAAAATACGAAACAATGCAAGAAGATGACTTCACGTCGAACGACATTAAGTCTAATTCAGCAGTTCAAGTTAGCGTGATCAATCATGATCCTCGACAATCTGAAAATGGTTCAACGATTATGTTAACAATTCTGAAAGCGATTCGTGAAGCAAAAAAATCAGTAGACATAGAAAACGCCTACATTATTTTATTTCCGGCTCTAAAATCAGAAATTCAGGCTGCCTTAAAACGAAAAGTGATGGTAAGAATTTTTACGAATTCGTCACAAAGCGTAGATGAACCCGTCGTATCAATACCAATTTTAAGAAGTGCCCATGAGTTTGCAAGCATGGGAGCAAAAGTGTTTTTGAAAAATGGAACAACATTACATTCGAAGCTATTGGTCGTTGATTCAGAATTTTCAATGATCATGAGCTACAATTTACATCCAAGATCTGAGCGCGTCGAAGGCGAAATGGCAATTGCTATTCGAGACCGAAAGTTTGCTAAAACTATGCATGAACTTGTCACACAAGACGTCACTGCTTTAGGCACGGAAGTACATTCACCGAATGACATTAAACTTCCTGATAGCCCGGTCAGTGTTCCTACGCTTAGAATTTTCTTTGACATGTTGTAGTCGATTCCAATCAGGTAATTTAATAATCTGATTGGAAGGCCTTAACGGTCTCTGTAAAAATCATTTTCATTTTAAAGTAAATGGCTTGTGCCGATGATTTATTTTTGCTTTTGAAAGCAATTTCTAGCTGACCTGCCGCGCTCTGCATGGCCACCGCGCCTAGTTGCCCAGAAGATGATTTAATTGTGTGAGCCAAATGAAAGCCTTTTTCGAAGTCATTTTCAGACAGCGCACGAGCCAACTGTTCAATTCTAGACTCTGTGTTGATACAGTATTCGTTTGAAATATCCCTAACAAATTTAAAACCATCAGGCTGAACTTGAGCTCGAAGTCCATCTCGAATTTTTATATCGATAATCTGTGATGCACGTTCTCCTAATGTTTCAATAACCGTAAATAAGGCATTCCATTCAATTGGCTTCGAAATATATTCATTAGCGCCCGCGGCAATACAATGATTTCGCGTTTCTTCGAAAGCATCGGCTGTCAAAGCCACGATTGGAATATTACACTTATTCGCCCCCAAACTACGAATTTTTTTTATGGCTGTTAGACCATCCATTTTTGGCATATGATAATCCATCAAAATTAAATCATAATTATTCCGGATATGCATATTAACCGCCTCGCCACCGTCATTAGAAACATCACAAGTATGACCAAAATGTTTTAAAGCTTGACGGATAACTTTTTGATTAATTTCATTATCTTCTGCGACCAGGATGTGAAAATTATTTTTAGATTTTAGTTGAAAAATTTCAGTCTTGTTTCCCAAAACATTAAAGTCAGCCCGTTCAACCGGAATATTGAAAGTAAAAACAGACCCCTTACCCAGAATGCTTTGCACAAATATTTTTCCTCGCATCATTTGAACTAAATTCTGGCAAATCGAAAGACCTAATCCTGTACCTCCAAACTTTCTTGTAATTGTGTTATCCGCCTGAGTGAATGGAACAAAAATATTAGAAATGTATTCTTCAGCAATTCCAATTCCAGTATCCTCAACTTCAACACTCATTTCAGCTTTTTTACCTTCTCCCCTTATTTTAATACGCACTTCTACATATCCGTGACTTGTAAATTTAATGGCATTTTGCACAAGATTAATGAGCACCTGTTTGATACGAATCGAGTCTCCAATCAAATTCAAACTTTCTTGACGAGGAATATGAAATCTAAAGCCAATATTTTTATGTTTTGCAGACATCTTTAAAGAGGCATAAACACTTTTTGATAAGGCTCGCAAATCAAATTTATTCATATCTAAATGCAACTGGTTTGACTCGATTTTTGAAAGATCTAAAATATCATTAACCACTGATCGTAAGTGATTAGAGCTTTCAGTTAAGATTTGAACATACTCAGTTAACTCGGTCGACAGTCCGCTCTGTTGCATAATTTGAACCATGCCCAAAATACCATTGAGCGGAGTCCGAATTTCGTGGCTCATATTTGCTACAAACTGTGATTTTAATTTAGATGCTTCTTCAGCAGCCTGCGCAGTCACTAAAAGCGTTTCTCGTTCAGCTTGAGCCAACTTTTGATCGTGTATATCTGTACAGGTACCATACCATTTTTTGACTTGCCCCGAGGAATCTTTACTTGGAATAGCACGACCAAGAAACCAACGGTAGTCTCCATATTTGTCTTTAAATCTATATTCTATGGCGTAAGATTCTGTTACCCGAAGAGCCTGTTGCCAAGTTTGCAACCACCTTGAGTAGTCGTCAGGATGAATAACCTGTTTGCGCCCTTCATCACTCCATTGACCTTTTTTGAAACCATTGAATTGATACCAGCGATCGTTATAGAAATCGATACTTCCATCGGGCAGAGCCGTCCATACAATTTGCGGCATTGAATTCGCCATTTCACGATTTCCGAGCTCTTCTAAACCAACAGAACCTGAGCTCAAAAGCATACGTAATTTTTGTTCATGCTCAAAGGTCTCGAACTGATACTCTTTTTGAAAAGTTATGTCTTTACCAAAAAAAACAATGTTCTTATCGTTTTTGAAGAATTTAAAAGACATCCAACATGTCTGACCTTTCTTAGAAATGACCCGAACCTCATTGGCTTCATTAAAATTTGCCGAAGCGTCCTGAATCGTATTTAAAAAAAATTTTAAATCTTCAGGATGAATTATTTGTAAAAAAGAGAAATTTTTTAGATCTTCATGGCGATAACCAATTAATTCAAAAAAAGAATTATTAAAATCTATGATGAATTTGTTGGAATCAAGTACACAAATTAGCTCGGTTGACCGATCGAATAGCAGCTGTAGAACTTCTTGATCTAAAGTCTTCAATCAATATCCTCGGTCTTTATAGCTTGCAATTTATAACCCAATCCTGTTACGGCCTTGATCGAAAACTCTTTAGAATCCATTTTCTTACGAATCGTACAAATATGAGTATCAACCACCCGATCTAAAACCCGAGCGTCTTCGCCCCAAGCCGCGACAAGCAATTGGTCTCTTGAGTAAACTTGATCGGGCCGGCGCGCCAGACAAGCTAGAATTTTAAATTCAGTCTGAGTCAGACTAATTTCGTTTCGCTTATCATTTTGAATAGTTGCCACTCGATGCCGAGAAAGATCAATTTCAATATCTCCAATCTGAATATAAAGATCTTTCTTTCTTTTACGGCCTACTTTTTTAAGTTTGGAATCGATTCGAGCTTTTAACTCTAAAGGATTAAAGGGTTTTGTTAAATAATCATCAGCACCCAAACTAAATGCAGCGACCTTATCGGTAACTTCGCTTCGACCAGTCAGGCAAAGTACAGGAATTTCAGAATAATCAATGTTCGCCTGTAGATCCGCAAGCAAAGAGTATCCATCTCGACCTGGCAAATTAATGTCTATTAAAATTAAATCAAAAGAATCATTGCGAAGTTTCACTTCGGCTTCATCTACACTGGTAACACAAGCTACCTGATATTCACCTAGCGCTTTTGCAATCAGCATTTGAAATTCAGAAGAGTCTTCAACCGCTAAAATCTTCATACACCCACCCTGGCTTAACTCTATTTTAGACGAATTTAGTTCAATTATAAAACAAAGATTTCTTCAAATATATGACTTAATTTTAGAAAAAGATCTCAAGATTTCTAGACAAGCATCTACCTCTAGATCGATTATCAAATTAAGATTTAAAGTATTTTCTCCAAAATTAAATTTTCTTTTCGAGATAAACAGGCCCAGAGACTTTTTATTAAATAAACATTAGAAATAGATTAAGCGCCCTTAACAAGATTCTGCAGCAAAATTTAACTTTAAATGACGATAAATAAACCTTAAGGAGAATTTTATGCCTCAGCTCTTTCGAGTGGCCGTTATTGATCAAGATAGCACTAGGGCTCAAAATCTTATTTTATATCTGAAGCATCTTCAAGTTCTTCAAATCGAATATTTCCGGGAACAATCAGATTTTTTCAAAAGAATCACAAATATTGAAAATCAAATTTCTACAAATGTTGTTTTTTTATATACCGACCATAAGAATAGTGTCAGTCGAATAAAGTTCGTTGATGAAATTATGAAAAATCAATCTCTAAGCCATATTCAGATTTACCTAGTTTCAGAAAATCACAACGAACCTTATATTATAGATCTTTTTCGCCACGGCGCAATCGGGCATCTGCACCTGCCACTTTCAGTTGAAAAAGTTATGAGAATTATAGCGAAGGCTTCTCAAATCACCTATAAAATTGGGTGAATAAATACACCATTACGAATCAAGCTTATTAGCGATTGTTGGGTACAAAGAAAAACTTACTCCGAAAACGAAGTGCGCCGCCCAATCCCAAAATAGCGGAACTTCACGATTCCAGATATCAACGCCGTGAAGTGCCTTCATCAAAAACGGGATCAATACGTATGGCCCTACCATTGATAGAATTCCAACTCCAATTCCTAATTTCAAAGCTTGCCCCGTCGTTCGGATAGAAAGTTTATTTGCAAGAGTTCCGTAAACAGCACCCCACAAAAGCGAAGGCCCCATCTGATGTAAAAAAAGCCCAGCCAAGAAGGCACCAAAATGAAATTCTGGCAGAGCGGCTTCACCAAACGCCATTGAACCAATGACCTGCACCGGAAAAAGAGGGCCCTTCCCTAAAAATAGTGTGAATACGATCATGACCACCACAGCCATAATTAGACCGGAGATCTGCCCTGAGAATATCCCACTTAAGATAGGTTTATTGGGGGCCTTTCTTTGCGAAAAGTCTCGATTTTTTTGATTAATAATTGCTTCCATATTTGACTCCTTATTTAGAACAGTTTGCATTTTGACTGTTGCTGTTGATCTAGTTTCTAATTTATAATAAAAACAGTAAATACTGTTTTTATTGTTTAAATAGGAGAACGAAGATGAATGGCCTTCACAAGAATCAAAAAGAGATCCTCAACTATCTTCTCGAGCATAAATACGGTGCAACGGCTGACGAACTTGCAGCCCACTTGAATATTACGAAAACGGCTGTCAAAGAACATTTGATAAAAATTGAACATCTTGGCTACCTCACCTACCAAGATTCAAAAGGAGGAGTTGGTCGCCCACGAAGAAGCTATCTTTTAACACCCAACGGAATTGAAGTGTTTCCGAAACAATACTCTTGGCTATCGAACATACTTCTCGAATATATCGCCGAAACGTCCGGCCCCGAAAACGTCAATGAAATGATGGATGCTTTAGCTCAAAAAATTTCAAATTCAATGCAAGAAAAATTTAAGCAAGCTCGATCTACGGCAGAACTTTTAAAAATGGTAACAGTAGCTCTCAATGAATTAGGATACAGATCTAGCCTCAAGCAAAGTGATCTACGCAAAGGTGCCATCATTGAGGCCACAAACTGTGTTTATCACTCAGTCGCACAAAAACACCCGGCTTTATGCAGATTCGATGTTAAATTTATCGAAACCGCCACTCAGGGCTTGAGCGTAAAACTTGTAAGTTGCATTGCGCGTGGAGAATCGGTTTGTAGATTTTGTATTCGAAAAAAATAGCTTTAAATTGACATAACTGATGGTTAATAAATATTTTTAATTTAAAATTTAATTAAATCGAGGCGAAATTTTTAACCTCAAGTGCTAGCTTGAAAGCCAAGATCAATAGGATCAAACCCGAAATCAACGAAACCACACGCATCGCATTAGCGTTATTCAAAAATCGACTTGTTCTTGAAGCTAGAAAAGCCAGACCAAAGAACCAAATAATTGAAAACGAAGCCGCCCCAGCGCCAAAAAAAAATCTTTCAACAAGTTTACCAAATTTTGTCGAATAACCACCGATCAAAACAACGGTATCTAAATAGACATGTGGGTTTAAAAGGCTGAATCCTAAACTGACAATTACAGTTTGCTTTACTGTCGTTATTTGGGTTGAAGCTTGCTCAAAGCTTACTCCTATTTTGGCCTCTTTCAATTTGAGCAGGCCATAAAACATTAAAAAACAAACTCCAGTAAGACCAAGTCCAATTTTTAAGTAGGGAAACTCAACAAATAAAGATGCAACCCCAAGAACACCAGCAAATACCAAAGCCGTATCGCAAATCGAACAAACGACTGCTACAAGAAGATGTCTCTGTCTACGCAGTCCAGAATTCAAAACAAAAATATTTTGAGCACCTAACGCTAAAATCAGACTAGCCTGCAAAAAAAATCCCTGGGCAAAAATAGAAGGCTCCATCTTTCTGATTGAAACACAGGGTGCGCCAAAGAGAAACTTTTTTCGTAGGCGGAATCATTTTTTTGTGCCATCGTATTTTCTATGAAAACTTTTCTAACTTTTTATTTAGTTGCTTTTTTGCCGATGCTGACTTGGGCTCAGACTGAATATGTTATTCAAAAGGGCGATACAATTTTAAAAATTGCAGATAAAAATATCGGAACAACCGACAAGAAAGACCCTCGACGATACGATTTCGCAAGAAAGATTCAGAAATTAAATCCGAATATTAAAAACATGAACCAGCTCGAACCTGGAAAAATCTTGCTGATTCCAAATAAAGACAAGCCTGTGTTTGTTGATATTAAAAAACCAAGCATGCCAGAGGCAAGAACCCATTCAAAACCGACATCCGAAGATGGCACAACCAAACGAATTGAGCCATTACCGATGGCCCTAAAAGAAAATTCTCATAATCAAGTGATGAATGAAGATCAAGAACACCACCCGAATTTCATTCTTATTCAACCACGTTACCAATTATTACATCTAGAAGCGAAAAATCTGACAACTCGAACTGATGCGACTATGAAGTCAAAAAATAGCTACGGGCTTGATATTCAATATGGAAAAATAATCAATGATCAATTTCACTTGCTTTTTCAAGTTGGTTTATCAAAGACTGACTTCACTGAAATCGAAGGTGACGCCACCTCAGTTAATCACACATCTGAAACAACAAAGTCTTTTGGCTTGGGTGTCGCCTATGAAGTTTCACAGAACTTAAACATCGATTTTATTATATTTTACGCAGATCGCACCTTTTTAGTTCCAGACACTTCGGGTGCTTACAAGCTAGAATCGCTTGGCATTCCCGGAGCAGAGCTAAATATTTCATGGAATTTTTATTCGAATCCTAGCAATTTTTTTGGAATTTCTGCAATTGGCGAATACGTTGGAAATTACACAAAAGATGATATCGACTACAAATCTGCGCTCGAACCTTTGGGAGCAATTTACTGGAAATCAAATTACGGGATTGATCACACAAACTATAAGGCCACTTTGACATACAAACATGGTCACCTCAAAACAAATGTATCAGAGCAATCAGAAGAAATATCAACAGGAGGACTTGGCTTTTATTTTTAGAAAACGCATTTCAATCTAACCGTATTTATTTGTCTTGTAAAAAAACTGTTAATTTTTGGCGATGAATAGGTTTTTATTCAAAAAAATGCATAAAGCTTGCTGGGTCCATTGGATTTCAATTGCCAAAGCAAAATAACGACTTCAAAATTTTATACATGCAGCTCAATCAGATAGCCTTTCTAGATGACAATTCAGATTTAAGAGAGCTCGTCAGCGAATACTTCGAATTTGCGCTAAAAACAAAAGTTCTTAGTCTTGGAAATTATCAAGAATTAATTCAACTTATGCCTACAATACTAATGAGTGATATTATTATTTTAGACATTGAACTGGGTTACAACCAACCAAATGGCTATGAGGCTTATAAAACCTTGTTGAATAATGGCTACAACGGAATGATTTTCTTTCTAACTGGACATGGCGCGGATCACCCACTTGTTCAACAAGCAAAAAATTCAAATTGTATAGTCTGGGAAAAGCCAATCACCGGGCAAACAATGGTTCTTCAAATTAATAAATATTTGGCTCAAATTCGACAATCTGGTGCTTCGTAATGAACTCTGCAAAAAATTCTGAATTTAAAATCGAAAGAACAAGCATAAAACATTTTGTTTATGTCGTTGCAATCGCTTCCGCAATAAATGTTGCACGCTGGATAGGTGTCAACGAAACCTCGACATTACTGTGGTCAATTTCTCTTTTATCGTCTGCAATTTCACTTATATTTTTAAGAGAAAAATTCAAAGGGAACTCAATTCAAAACCATGTGATTTTCTGGATTAACTACATTGCGATTACCTACATCATTGGACATGCTAATTATGTATTGGCATCTTCAAATATTGGCTTTATACCATTCGGTGGATTTAAATTAGAGGCAATAGCAATAGCCCTTATCGCCCCTTACCCTTTGGTAAATGGATATTTATCGATTCTGGGATGTGCCGTGGTTCCAATTGGTATGTATTTTACGGTGCTTGCCGATTTACAAAGTCGCATGACAGTTCAAGAGCCTTGGCTGACACTTGTTGCCGTTGTCATATGCCTAATGGTTTATATCTTTCGCCATCGCGGCTTAAAAGTAGAAAGAGAGCTTTCTAAATTGAAGACCGAGAAAGAAAACTTAGAAGAGCTTGCAAAAATTTTTCTATCTTTGCGGGATCTAACAAACACCCCAATCCAAAATTTAATGCTTGTCTCGACTTTACTTATCGAAAACAAGATCAATGCGGAAAGGGCTGCGAAATATCTCAATGTGTCGACTCAGCAACTTTCTCTGATTTCAGAAATTTTAAGCGAATTTCGCCTAGCCGATCGCTCATTAGAAGAATTTCGCTCGATCTACACACAGAGTGATCCATTGATGTTCCTAAGAAGCCGCATTGGTGATCTACAAAAAAAGGTTAACTCTTCTTACAAAGAAGAAGTTGAAACTTAGAAACTGGCTTCTTATAAATCCTCGGTGTACGACTAAAAAGCCTGATCGGTTGAAAAGCCACACACTTCATAGACGACCCAACATTCGAATAACCAAATTCTACCGAGTTAAGTTTCTAGATCAAGGTCTGTATTGAATTTTAGATTTCAGTATCCAAAAAAAAATAGAAGATAATATTGTTTATATGAGTTCTCTTTTATTTCTTATAAATCTACTTTTAGGTGTCTTAACTCACGCGTCATGCATTCCGGCAGGCCAAGAACAAGAAGAAATAAAAAAATCACAGCAGCTCGAAAATCCGTTGGGCTTGAAACAGAACCATTCATATTAAGAAATTATCAAACATCTCCATCTTCAGGGGTTGAGGTTAAGACAAAGCGATGAGATAGTCTTCAAGACATGCTTTATCGATTCACAATTGAACTTTCAAATATTGATCGCAATCTTTATGAAACATTGGATTTTCGCGTTTCACAACACCCCTCAGAAATTGAAAGTTACCTTCTGACCCGCACTTTGGCTTATGCAATTAGCTACGAAGAAGGCCTTGAGTTTTCGCCGCAGGGTTTAGCTGATCCCGAGTCTCCGGCTTTACATAAACTAGGGCGTCACAACTCAATCGATTTATGGATTGAGATCGGAAATCCTTCTAGTAGAAAACTTCACAAAGCGACCAAAACGGCCAAAAAGGTTTCAATTTACACTTATAAAAATCCTGAAGTTCTATTGAATGATATCAAATCAAATGCCGTTCATAAGGCCGATGAGCTGGAAATTTTCGCGTTTAACGAAGAATTCATAAGCACTCTTGAAAAAAATTTAAATAAAACGAATCGATGGTCTTTGGTGATTCAACAAAATCAAATCTCTATTTCAATTGCAGAGCAAACTATTACGACAGAGTTAAAACAATTCAAAATATGAAAACTGAAGAAATTCATTTTAAACTGATAAAAGAACTTCCCATTTACGCGGCAAGCGGACTTACGAAACTAGATGATTTTTTTTACGTGGTCGCCGATGACGAAAACCTTCTTTATCGATTTAATCTGAAAACGACTTTATTCGAAAGAATCATGGTCTTAGAAACTATCTTACCCGCTGATCCTAAAGAAAGAAAAAAACTAAAATCTGACTGGGAATCAATTGCCCATTTTTCTGAGGAAACTGGGCTTAATGGCCTACTGGCCGTTCCTTCAGGTTCAAAAGAAAATCGTCAAAAGGGTTTCTTTATTTCGCTTACTTCAAAACAAGCGAAGCCAATTGATATTGATTTTTCAAAAATCTATCAATATCTAAATAAAATATTTCCAGATCTAAATATCGAAGGTTCAACGATCAAAGGTTCAAACTTAGTGCTGCTACAAAGAGGCAACGCTAAGTCGAATCAAAATGCATTGATTTTTCTTGATCTGGAAAAAACGATTTCAGCTATTCAAACAACTCAAACTCTTCAATCTGAAAGTATTCTTGATATAAGTCATTATGAAATTGGATCAATTGAAAATTCGCCCTTAAGCTTTACTGATGCCTTTTCAATTGATGGATTTATTTTTTACTTAGCTGTCTGCGAAGAAACTCAATCGACATACGAAGACGGCCCATTCAAAGGGGCCGTTCTTGGCAGAATAAATACTAACGGAAAAATAGACATGAATTGGAAAATAAATTGCCCCTTTAAACCCGAGGGTCTTTGGATCGAAAAATTAAACGGTTTTTACCAAATTTATTTGGTCACTGATGCTGATTCGCGCGAGCAACACTCAGGTCTTTATTTTGGGCAATTGAAGGCGTAGACAATTAGACTTTTGTCTTTAAACGGCTGCCATTCTCGGAAATCAATCTTTAGCCACTTCAATCAAGTTGGTCACCGAGCGCAAGGCATTCGGAAATATTTTTCCAATTATTCAATCAAAAACGTTTTATTTTAACTGATTACGCAAAACAAGCTCTTTGATTTTCTTTTTACGAAAACTAAATATTTGTTCGACATCTCTGCGAATCAACGGAAGTAAAGCCTTACCGAATATCCAACCCGGAATTTCGAATGTCACATAATCACAAATCAAAGTTCCACCCACGACGTCTTCAAAAGTATGCAAGTGATGCCATTTTTTGTAGGGGCCTTTCAATTGAAAATCAACAAAAGATTGGTCGGGATCCCATTCTTTAATAAGTGTTCGCCATTTCACCGGCACACCGTGGATTTTCAAAGTGTAGTCAATCAAAGTTCCTTTTTCAATATCAGGGGTGCTCTTTTTTTGAATCTGAAAGTTCAAGAATTCAGGCGTTAAAATTTCTAAATTCTCAGCTTTAGAAAAAAATGAAAAAACCTGACTTCGATTGAGTGGAACAAACTGCTTCACAGTGAATATATTTTCAGTTATTTTTTTTTGCCCCACTAAGTCTGATAACGCCAAAGAAATCGAATCAAATTTAAACTTAAATCCCGAAGACAAAGCTTTTTTTGGCAATATTTTTTGATTCGAAAGCACAGCTTGCGACATTTCACCTAATACAAATTTCAAAGCAGACTCAGGCGCAGTTACTGTCAAAGGCAAACCTTTGCATTTAGCATAAACCTTAGTGAATTCTGCATTGGTTACAGGTTGGGGAGCAGTCAAATTAAAAGGGCCTCGCATGTCTTCACGAGACAACGCACGCATTACGAAATGAACATAATCTACAATATGTATCCAACTCATCCATTGCCGACCGTGGCCCAATATAACCGGGGCCGTTTTTTCTAATAAACCACCTTCTTCAGCCAAGACCAATCCAGTTCTCAGAAGAACTGTCCTTAGACCTAGATCCTCCGCCTTAAGGGCTTCAGCTTCCCAAGCGCAACAAAGATCTGATAAGAAACCAGTTCCAGCACCAGAGTTTTCATCTTGCGGATCATCTGAATTTGAATAATATCCAATAGCGGATCCAGAAATCAGAATCTTCGGCCTTTCGTTTTGAGGCAACTTTTGCAGGGCTTGTATCACTCGAGCCGTTCCACCTACGCGAGAATCCCAGATCCGTTTTTTTCTTTCTTCAGTCCATCGTTTGTCAGCTATACCTTCACCTGCTAAATGAATAACTGCATCACAACCACGAAACGCATCTAAGGGAATTTCTTCTGAATCAGACCAAGTAAAAATATTTTCTTCAGGAACTTCCGATAATTTTTCAATAGAGCGAGTCAGGGCAAAAACGCTGTGCTGTTCACGCAACAAAGAATGTATAATTTTTTTGCCTATTAGGCCAGTGGCTCCGGTGATTGCAATTTTCATAAGAGCTCCTTTTATTTTTCAACCTGTAGACAGTATGGGCTATCTGAGCATTCAGAATAATTTTTGTATCTTGGTAAATAAGGCCTAAGAATCGTAAAACCTTCGTAACCAACATTTAATAAACTTCGAACCGGAAAGGCATTACCTAAAACAGAAAGAAATCTATATTTTGGAAGGTGCTTCCAAATTTCGATAAAGGCATCTACCTTGATCGCAAGACTTCCGTCGGCACGCCGGACGTGCATAACTTTATGAACTTCAATGGGGTTAACATTTTCAACCTCGGCATCGAAATCTGTCGCACATATGTCGACAAACCTCATCAAGTCCGCACCTTTCTGCAATCTATAGTGATTAATCTCTCGACTACATATTTTGCACAAACCATCGTAGTAAACACTAATTTTTTGATGACTTTTCATATTGTTCATATTACCATGAACAATATGAAAAGTAAAGCAAAGACATCAGGGCAAAGCCTGCAAGATCTGTCTCACTCAATTGGGAACTTTATACGATATTGGGGCTTTCGCAAAATTCACGGAGCCATCTGGACCCAATTGTATCTTTCTAAGACAGCACTCAGCTGCACTGACTTAACGAACCGGCTTGGTGTATCGAAGGCCTTGGTTAGCCCTGCGCTTGAGGAATTATTAGATTACAAACTGATCTATGAAGCACCAGCTCCTAATGAAAAAACTAAAGTTTACCAAGCATCTGAAAATATTAATGAAGTGATCCAGCACGTGTTAAAAACTCGCGAATCCAAGATGCTGAAACAAATCACTTCAGATTTCGATCAGTTCAGCAAAGGCAATCACGAAAATTTAGCCCTCGATAGAATCGAATCACTTGGAAACATGATTTTTTCAGCTAATCTTATGCTTGAGCTTATGCTTTCTCAGAAAGATCTGCTTAATTTTCCAAATGAGATTGAAAAATGAATATCCTTCTTTTGATTCAAATTTTTTCGTGCTGGTTTATGACCGGGGTAATCTGGATTGTTCAGGTTCTTATTTATCCCAATTTTAGAATTGTTGGATCAGAGCATTTCAAGACTTTTCATGAATTTCACACGAAGCGCATAACTTGGATCGTAGCCCCCATGATGGGCGTTGAACTGTTTTCAGCAATTTGGCTAACTGCAACTGATTTCTCGAACTTCTATCTTTTCAATTTAGCTTCTGTGGTTTCAATTTGGATCTTAACGGCATTCGTAAATATCCCCTCTCATAACAAATTAGATTCAGAAAAGGTCGATACCTTAAACCGATTGACACGAATGAATTGGCCCAGAACATTAATTTGGACTTTACGCTCTGGAATTTTTTGTTGGCTTCTTTTTACAATGAAATTACAAGGATAAAGATGGGCGTATCTCGAACTCTAAAAGAAAAGATAGAATCGCTTTCTAATGAAGATCTTGATCGCCTAGTCAGAATGGGATGGGAAGACCGAACCACATTCGAGTCTATTCAAAAACAGTTTTCTTTGAGCGAAAACGAATTCGTCAAGATTATGCGTTCGCAATTAAGCCGTACAGCCTTTGATCGTTGGCGGAAACGTGTTCACAACCAAGGCCATTTGAAACATGAATCTAAAAGAGGTTTTAAAACCACGCGTTTTAAATGTTCTCGTCAGTCTGTAGATGGCATCACAAAAGGATGGAAATAATGAGCGAAGATCAATTTGATTACATCATTATCGGCGCAGGCATGACCGGTCTAAACCTTGGAAGAAAGATTTCAAATTTACGACCAAACTCAAAAACGCTTGTACTTGAAAAAGCAAAAAGCTGCGGCGGCCGAATGGCTACTCGAAGAATCAATGAAAATAAATTTGACCACGGTCTTCAATTTATCGAACAAACAGATGTCTCATTGGCCTTGATTCAGAATTGGCAAAAGAAAGATCTACTTAAAGATTTTTCTACTTCAGAAAATTTCAATCTCGCCAAGAATTTAAAATGCGCAAAATCGGGAATTACCTCGTTGGCAAAAGAAATGGCCGAAGGGCTTAATATTCAATACAATTTTAAAGCCATCAAGCTATCGAAATTTCACAATGCCTGGCAGGTCATCGGAGAAAACAATACAAAATATACAGGTCAAAACATCATCCTAACCTTCCCGTTGCCACAATCTATTGATTTGCTAACTTCTTCAGAAATAAGTTTTGACCCTGACCTTAAAAAGATTAGTTATCAAAAAGCAATTGTTTATTTAGTGGAAGGATTTTCGAATTCTCACGGGCTAGAAAACTATCAAGAGAACAAAAATGAAGATATTTTTTCTATCTCTCCTCAGCACATTAAAATGAATTTACAGGCACAGACCTGGACAATCGTGATGACTGAGAAATGGAGTGATCAATATTTTGAACAATCAGATGAACAAATTTTAAATTTAGGAAAAGAATACCTATCGAAGAATCTGAACGAGCTAAAAATAAAATCTATGAATCTTAAGAAGTGGCGTTATTCGGTTGCTAAAACGAAATGGCACTCTTTATACTACACCCCCACTGATAGAATTTACTTAGCCGGAGACTCGTTCGGAGGCCCCGATATCTTAGGAGCCCTAGCCAGTTCAAATGCTATCTGTGACAGAATACTTCAATCTGGCTTATAAAATTAATTTTTGAATGACAAAGAGTGCTGAATCTCGCTTTTGAGTGAGTTTAAAATAAATCCGTCTTTTAAAGCTTTAGTGACTATACTTTCTACGCGATCCATACGTTCAGCGTTGTAAACTTCAATATCTAAATAGACTGTTTTCATCACAATTTTACCTTCAATATTTTTGTCAACAATCAGCTTTCCGTTGACTTGCAACTCTCCATAATTAACACGTGAGGCCTTCGCGATGGCTTTGAATGTACCTACAAAGCAATTTATAGCAGCTTGTAAGAATAGATCCTCGGGTGAAAAGCCATCCCCTCGACCACCGAATTCGATCGGAATATCACAATAGGCCGTTTGCGGCCCTGACTGAATTATCCAAGACTCTTCAAAACTGGGATTTGCTTTCGCCTGAGATCGAAATTCTAATGGCATGGCTCGCATTGGGACTTCCTTTCGCATTTGTGATCGCTCGATAAAATAACCTTACATTTCATATTGTTCATGGTAATATGAACAATATGAAATGTAAAGACAACAAGATTTTAATGAAAAGGTCAGATCAATGAAAACCTCTACTCTCGCACGCTCGCTCGAATTAGCGAAGCTTGTGACACAAGTAGGTCTAAAAGAATTTGGCTCTGCCGATGTAAAATCGCGCTATGAGCAGGCTATTTTGATCGCAAAAAGTCTTTCACAGCTTAAAGGCGCCGCCATGAAAATGGGACAAATATTAAGTCTAGACTTAGATAGCTACTTCCCACCTGAGGCGATCGAAGTTCTCAGTCAGTTGCAAAATGCAGCTGTTGCCCACCCGACTGAAGAAATAACTAAAATATTAAAAATAGAATTACTTGGAAAATTCAAAGATATTAAAAATATTTCAGAACAAGCCATCGGTGTAGCCAGCATCGGGCAAGTTCACTCTGCAAAATATAAAAATCAGAAAATAGCTCTTAAAATTCAGTATCCGGGTATAGCTAATTCGGTCGATTCAGACCTTAAAATATTGCAAACCTTAGCCAATACGTTTTGTAAAATATCTGGCCGTAAAATGAATTTAGATCCCCTGTTTGAAGAATTTAATAGAATTTTAAAGCAAGAACTCGATTACTCACAAGAAGCAAAACATCAAATCGAATACAGAAAAAAGATATTAGAAATGAACGAAGCTTTAAATTACAACTTTAGAGTTCCGATCGTTATTGAAGAAATCTCTACAAACAAAGTGATTGCAATGTCTTACGAAAAGGGACTGACGCTGAGAAATTGGCTCTCAACAAATCCAAAACAACAGGTCAAAGATAAATGCGCCAGAGCTGTACTTGATCTTTATTTTTACGAATTTTTTAAATGGGGAAAAGTACAAACTGATCCAAACTGGGGTAATTTTTTGATCGATCAGACACAAGACGAAATTAGCCTTGGAGTATTAGATTTCGGCGCAACCCGCACTTATTCAAAAGATTTTATTCAACAGTACATCACACTTCTAGAAACCGCTGCTGAAAAAGACTGGAAGAAGCTAAAGGAACTTTCAATTCATTTTGGACTCATGGACGCCAGAGAGTCTGAGCTTGCTTTTGTCGCTTTTCAAGAAATGCTTTCGGTTGCAATCAAACCCTTCTTTCACAAGAAAGAGACTGCGAATTTGAACTTTAATTTCGCAGATCGTAATCACGAAATACAATCTCAAATTGCGGCAAAAGCTCTTGCGAAAGAACTGGTCTACAGCCCGCCTCCCTATTCTTTGGTGTTTCTACACCGCAAGCTTTCCGGAGTTTATTCTGTGCTTAAGGCTTTGCAAACTCAGATGGACATTTCACCCTACTGGAACATGATGAAAGATTTATCGAAGGATTTAAAATGAAAAACACAATTTTTCTAAAAAAAGCAACTCAGGCAATTAGTACGGCTCGATCAATCAACTACGCAGCCCAGGGAACCCTTCTTCCCCTTATAGAAAAGGCCCTAGGGCAAGGTCGTAAAAAACCGTTTCAAGAGTTTTCAAACAGCCTTAAAATTGCACTACCCAAGGTACAAAAACTGATTGAAGTTGACTCAGAAAATATTGCTCAAAAAGAATATCCCATAAACGTTCTTTTTGAAGAAACACCCATCGAACATTACTTAAGACTTCCGGTTTTGCTGCAAGATGCAATTCGCGCACATCAACAAAGAAAAAATAAAGATTCGAATCAATTTTCAAAAACAGATCCGTCTTTTCTAGACACGATGCCTGAATACTATAAAAGAAATTTTCATTTTCAAGACGGAGGATATCTCAGCGATGACTCTGCCCGGTTGTACGATCATCAGGTCGAAATTCTTTTTTCAGGCACAGCCCAAATGATGCGAAGACAGATAATTCCTTCTCTCAAAAAACATTTTCAAAAATCAGACGGAAAAAGTTTAAGATTTTTAGAAATCGGATCTGGCACCGGATCGCTTACCAAGGCCGTGGCCCTTGCCTTTCCGAACGCACAGATAGTCTCACTGGATCCAAGCCCCTACTATCTTAAGTATGCACAACAACGCTTACATTCGTTTAAGAGGATCGATTTTATTCAAGGCTTTGGTGAAAAACTTGAGTTTAAAGATGAAGTTTTTGATGCCGTATTTTCTTGTTTTTTATTTCACGAATTACCCATGGACGTCAGAAAAGAAGTTATTTCAGAAAGCTTTCGCGTGCTTAAACCAAATGGCTATTTCGGATTTGCAGATTCAATTCAAAGCGAGGATGATGTTGACATGGACTGGGCTTTGAAAAAGTTTCCGATTGATTTTCACGAGCCTTTTTATAAAAATTATATTGAAAACAAAATGGAAATTTTAATTAAAAAAGTATTTAATCAGGAACTCAAAACAGAAATTCACTTCTTAACAAAAATAATATTTACCAAAAAATAATTGAATCTATAAAATGGCGTTTGCAGCTAAAGCTAACAAGCAAACGCCAGATTTTTTTAAAATGTTAAAACGGCACCGACACTCGAACGCGTTGCCTTAGCTGTCGTATCATCAAGTTTTTTAAAATCATAACCGACATATTCAGCGCGCATTTCTAAATTTTCAGAGTATTTGTAATGGTATCCGACCGAATACGTTTGAACCGTTTTGAAACCTGCCGCGCCTGGGTCATCAGTCACTTGCTCGTAGCGTAAGCCAATCAAACTCGAGTCTGTTACCTTGTAAGTTGGCAAGATCATAAATCCTTGCCCATCTTTTTCGGTATCGGCGTTGTCACCCGCTGTTAGAGTATTTTTTGCTGGATCTCGAAGAATGGCATACTCGAAATCAATCCCGAATTTACCAACCGTTCCACCCACGATTAAATCATAAACTTGACGTGAAGCATACCCGTCGGCATTTGCTTTAGCTACCGAGCGAGACATTCCACCGATTTGTGTATGAAAATTTTCATTCGAAAAACCTAACACTAAAGCGTACTCACTATTATTGTCACCGCGGGCATCATTGCCATTGCTACCTTTGTTATTTGAATTGGCCGCGATTGCTTTGACCAAAAATCCCTTGTTAGTATACTCAGTTGCAAATCCAACTTGCGTTGTCGGCATCATAGAATCAGACAAATAGGCGGTTTTTCCAAACATACGGTCTTTTGAGTCACTTCCCTCTAAACCAATTGGTCCATCAAACTGACCCATCCAACTTGACAATCCATCCATCCATTTAACTTTTGCGTAAGCTTGAGTTTTTTCAGCTCCGAAAATGACATTACCATTAGAAGACGCGCCCGGAGTTGATGAGGTAGAATTCGTGTCGCCAACTTTAAGTCTTCTAAATGGAATATCAATCACCGCTGAGACATTTTCTTTTTCGTAATTAATATATAACGCGCCATCATCTAGTAAAAAACCTGACTCATTGTTGCCTGATTCGGTGGCTGCGTCATCTGTGATTGAAAAATTTGAATATTTCGCATCAAAAAATCCGGTTACCTTGACAGGATTAACTGATGCCGCAAGACGCTGAGCCTCTGCAATTTTTAAAGCCTCTTGCTCTTGTTTCATTTTCAAATCTTTTTCGGCCTTCGCTTGCTTTTCAAGCTCTGCAGCTTTTGCTGCTTCTACAATTTTGATAGCTTCAGCTAATTTTTCATCATCAGATTTTGCTTTGCCTGAATGGTCTACAGCTTTTGGTGCTGTTGGCGAGCCAGCTTGTTCTGAAAGTTTATTTTTTTTAGGCTTTTTCATTTCTACAGCTTCAACTTTTTTTGTGTCTACAACTGCTTTAGCATCAGGTTTTACTTCTGCTTTAACATCTAACTTTGCTTCTGCTTTGACTTCTTGCTTAATTTCAGGTTTTGCTTCGGTCGAAGCTACTTTATTTTCAACCTTAGCGCTCTCTTGAATAAACTGGGTCAATGGCCCCGCCGGTTTCCAAACGGCTTTGTCTTTTTCTTTAGATTTTTCAATTACGGCTTCATATCTGAAATTGCTTTTCGTGTAGCGAGCTAATATTTTTTCATCAGAGCAAGAAATGTCAGAAATACGCTTTGGTTCGGATTTGAATTGGCACGAATCGAAAACAAATTGAATTTCGATGTTTGCACAAGTGGTACCTGATAGAATTTTGGCTTCTCCACAAGTACCGCTCTGAACATATTGAGCTCCATAAGCGAAATTTGAAAAAACTGAAATAATACTGACAAATGCTGCGGTTCTTAGTGACATAACTCGTTCTCCTATTAGAAGTAAGCTTGTCATTGAACATCTTTAGAATCAACTAGGTGCACATATTCTATCGCTACTAATGTCTAACTAGCTTCTTTAAAAGAATTCACATATCGTTGAGTTATATTTTTAGGGTGTCCTGTATTTTTACTATCCTGGCCGTCAAACCCTTCAGCCCCTAAGACTTCGGTCTTGATTTCTTCAGCAAGTACAAAAAGCTTCTCAGCATTGTGCTGCAACTCTCCACCACACTGCGCAGCCTCATCAGATGCAGTTTTATTTGCGGCCGAAGTCGAATTAATCATATGCATAGCCTTTGAAATATTATTTACTCCATCAGACTGCTCTTTGCTTGCGGCAGCAATTTGCTGAATAAGAACTTGCAATTGCTCGGTCGTATTAAGAACTCCATTCAGAGATTCCTGACATTTTTTCGCAAGCTCATCTCCGGACCTAGCCCGGACCTGAGTCTTTTCGGCCCGAGTTCGAATCGAACTGATCGATCTATCGATAATCTCAGTTATTCTTTCAGACGAACCAGATAAAATATCTGAAATTTCTTTGGCCGAACGACCACTCATCGTGGCTAAATTACCCACCTCTTCCGCCACGACAGAAAAACCTTTGCCATACTCACCAGCCCGAGCTGCTTCAACCGAGGCGTTAAAAGATAACAATTTCGTTTGAAATACGATTTCGTTAATGACTTTAGTTTTGGTATCGATGTTCTTAATCATCTCGACGATAGATTGAAGTTCTTGCGTGTTCTTTTCGAATTCAAGAATCATTTCATCAGAAACTTCAAGTATGCCTTGCATCGTATTTACGACTTCTTCCATATCAGAGTGACTGGCTTTTACCTGGGAAACAGTTTCTTTCACCGACTGATCCGACAACTGGGCTTTATCTGAATTTGCATCAACCATTGATGAAATTTCATCTAGCGATGAAACAGTTTCATGAACGGCCGACGAATTTGAATTATTGCCTTCAGAAACAACTCGAGAGGCCTCACTCACTTTTTCGCTGACTTGCTTGTTTGTCTCAGCCAACAAAGACAAGCTTTCGGTCGTTTGAATGAGACTTTTTGAAAGACGATTGATAAAAGCCATGACCATAAACATGATGCAAACTACAAAAATAAGACTTGTTGTAATCTGGTAAAACATTGATTCGTAAAGTGGATTCATTACGACAGACTTTGGCACACTCGAAATTGCGTACCAGCTTTTTTCAACCTTCCCAATTTGAATTTTTTCGATATGAACATATTTATCGTCAACGGTTGCAATACCTTCACCATCAGATTCTTTTTCAATCTTTTCAAGCCAACCTTGAAATTCTTTTTCAGACAGACCTCGATACTTGGTATTTACCTCTTTGGCACGTCCGGTCCAACCTGCGACCAAACCACCAGCCGTAACAATTGCTACATCGCCAGCGCCTCCGAATATTTTTTGACTATCAGCTAGTTTTTGAAGAGAGGCGACATCTAGATCAACTCCGGCAACACCTACGGTCTTCCCATTTAATTTCATAGGTATAGTTAAAGAGGTCATCAAGATGTTAACTCCGTCAACAGGATAGACGTAGGGCTCAGCAGCGACTTCTTTTCCGGACTGGAAAGGAATCATGTAATAAGACTGGTCAGCAGAAGCAAGAGAGTCATCAGAATCAGATCCTGCAGTAATTTCACCTTTAGCGTTTCGGGTCCAATACGTCATATATCGCCGATTTTCTTTTGGACCTTGCTCACGAGTGTAAGACCACGCCGAGTTTTCGAAAAAATCTTTTTGCCACTCGAGCCAAATTCCGAAGACTTCTGGATTTTGAATTAATATATTTTTTAGTATTATCGAAATTGAATTTTCATCTGTTCTTATTTTCGAATCAGCAGATGTAGAGTTCATGACCCATTGATATTGATTTCGAATCGTGTCTAAAGACGAATTTAAACTATTTGCAATCATCTTTGCAGCCATCTTTGAAGCGATTTCAAGTTTTTGTTGAGCTAATTCAATCTCTGCCTTCTGTAGATTTGTCGAAGAGTTATAAATCAGTACACCACAAATAAGCCCCAAAGATCCCATGAGCAAAACGAACATTCGCGTTCTCAATGAGTATTTACTTAGATTCATTAGACTGGCCTCTTTCAAAAGATTTCAAACGTTATAAAGTTTATATCGGGGATTTATTTCTAGTTCTAAACACGACATTGGTTCTGCCCGCTTTACATCTGCTGTTCGACATAGAATTTGTAGCGAAGCATTCTCAATTCACCTACATTTAATGTTTTTGCTCTACTTAGGTCTAACTGTCTTTAGTTGATTTTCAATATAATCAATAACTTTTCTTTCATGCTAGATTTCTCGAACTTAATTCGAATGAAAAAGTTTAAGATCTGGCACAGCCCGTTTCGACAGAGACAAAAAAATTGAATATAGCTTGTCGTAAATGTTAAAATAAAAGACTAAAAATCGATCGAATAGAAACTAAAGGACACCTTTTCAACGTGACGGCAAAAAATAATTCATTTTTTAAATTTTCATTTCTTATTTCATCTCCAACTGTATTCATTCTGGTTTTAAATTTATGTGTCTATGCCTTTTTGGGTACTCAGGGAATTTCCTTAATTTCTCCAAAAGTTCTAGATCTATTGAATTGGGGCGGAAATCTGTCAGCATTAACTTTAACCGGAGACTATTGGCGCTTATTAACTTCGATGTTTTTGCACGGAGGAGCACTGCACCTCTTTTTAAACATGTATATGCTCTTCCAAATTGGGCTACTTTCTGAGTTTTCTTGGGGAAAATTTCGCTTTATACTCATTTACTTATTAACAGGACTATTCGCTAGCTTAGCAAGCGCCTATTGGTACGGCCGCGAAATTTTAGATCTTCAGCAACCAATCGTCAGTATTGGTGCATCCGGAGCACTAATGGGAGTTGCAAGCTCTTGTTTAGTTTATAACTATATCAAATCAATACAATCAAAAGAAACCGATACCACTGAACCATTCTTAACGGACTGGAAGCCATTGGCACAAGTCGTATTTTTAAATATTGGTATGGGCTTCTTTATCCCCGGAGTCGACAATGCCTGTCACATCGGTGGCAGCATCGCTGGTGTTCTTTTAGGGTTAGCTTTGCTTTTTCCAAAAAAATCAGCTGCCCATCTAGCCCATACTTTCGCGATCGTACTTTTTTCGTGTGTTATTTTTATTATTTTGATGCAAAAGATATCCAACTCGGAAGAATTAAGAATGGTCGGCAGCCAATTACGTAGCGAAATGCAGACTTTACAAGAAGAATCAGAATTTGAACAAAGAAAGCAGGCCCGAGAAATCATCGCCATTGAAGAAAAAAGGCAGATTCCCCCGTCTGTCAATTTACATGAAGCCGCAGGAAAAACAGTAATTCTTGAAGGAGGTGCACAAGATTTTATTTTGAGCACAGCGGGTGACAAAATCTTTATCTCGAACATTGAAGAAAATAGCATTTCACTCTTTGACATTTCTCAATTTAAGATTGTTTTGAATTTTAAAGGCCCGCCATTTCCGAAGCAAAATCAAACATCTTCTTGCCCGGATAATCTTTGTCTTGGACGCGGGGCTGCAGGCATCGCACCTTCAGCAAATGAAAAGTGGGCCCTTGTAAGCTCGATAAAAGATGACGAAGTAAGCTTTATGAATTTATCGAATGGGGAACTCAGTTGGTCTGTCAAAGTGGGCCGCTTTCCGCGAAATGTTTTTTTAAGCCCCGATGAAAAATTTGGCTTTGTCATGAACTCAGCCGATAATTCGATTTCAGTTATAGACGTTTTGCAGAAGTCGGTTTTAAAAACTATGGCTTTAGGTAAATATGATGCCACTGGTTTTACCAACGGTCGACCATTAGGATTAGCGCGCATGGGTGACCAGCTATATATTGGAGATTCCGTCAACAATCAAATCCTCATGTTAAAAATGGACTCTACAACTGAATTAAAAATCGAAAAAAACCTTGGTGACTTTTCACCTACCCAGATTGCAATCGATGAAAAACAAAAACTGCTGTACGTTCTTGGCAATCAAGATTTTGCATCAAGAATAAAAATATTTGAGTTGGGTTCTTTTAAGTTAGTAGATCAATTTATTTCATGCACCCAGACTCGGATTTCAGCAATCGCTTTAAGTCCAAATGGGCAAATGCTGGTGGCTCATACTGAGTCGGCAAATAAAACAGCCGTGTTAAGTACGAAAACATTCCGAACTATTCGATCAGTTTCATCAACTGCAGACAGTAATTTATTTGAATTCTCAAAAGACAATAAATATTTATGGGCTTTAAGTCGCCAGGGCTGGCACACACCATTAACCGTCTATGATCTTGATAAAACTTTAGATGTTGAAAAAGAACTTCAAGAAAATGGAGAAGTTTTTTGTGATCTTGTAGAAAAGTAAATGAGATATTCGTCGCTACATAGTTCTATCGCCGGCTGCTCGGCGTCTTTACGATTGTTCGAATTCATCAAGTCCCGATAGCAATCTAGTTAAAAGAACATCAACCTAATTTTTAACATCGCTCAGGTTTTCAAAATCTTCTCGAAAATTCACATTGAAATTGTAACCCCTTGAATGAAAAAAGGAACAAATTTAGAACCCATTGCTACGAATCAAAAGCTACAAACTTTTAACTAAAAGTAGACACGGATTAGTTTCGCCCCAAAGGGTTTTAAATTCTTCTAAAGGTAAAAATCCCACCTTTAAATAAAAATTTCTTGTCTGGGCATATTCTTTATTCGGACGGGATTCACTTAAAGTTTTAACAGTTAAATATTTAAAACCTAGTGATTGAAGCTCGGTTTCGATTGTTTTAATCAATTGGTGACCGATACCCTTACCGTGATATTCATTATAGATCCCCATAACGTGAATCTCAGCTGATTTCGAAAAATGTTTGTTGATGCTTGCAAAGCCGATGTACTTAATATCTTCAAGCGCTACCCAAGTTTCCATTTTTTTAACATCATTTACATAATCAATAATCGCCGATTCAATGCCGAACCAACGCGGAAGACCACGCAAAATAGATTCACAAACTTGGCTTTTTAAATTTGGATCATCAATTTTGACTATTTTCATATTTTTTCCAATGCGAAACTTCAAGACCCGTTTCGCGTCATCTGAAAAATCGTATCTAAGTATTTGAAATTATTCGAGAGATAAAATGGCGGAGTGAACGGGACTCGAACCCGCGGCCTTCCGCGTGACAGGCGGACGTTATAACCAACTTAACTACCACTCCGTAGCGTTGAGAACACTTGTGCAAAAGAAACTATAGCTTAACCCCACTTATTTCAACAAGAAATTTAAGTTTGCCTTCATTTAGGGCACGAAATGCAAGTGACCTCGCGAAAGTGGCTTGTTACCCTAGGCCTTACTCTGAAAAAAATAGAAATGGATTCTGAAAATGGCTTACGAAAAAGTTGAAAATCTGTACTGGCTGGATATGGAAATGACTGGCCTAGATGTAAATAAAGAAGTAATCATCGAAGTGGCTTGTATCGTTACAGATATGAACTTTCGCGAGCTAGATAGCTTCGAAACGGTCGTAAAACAGCCTAAAAGTTATTTAGACAACATGGACGCCTGGAACACTGAACATCATGGGAAATCGGGTTTAACTGCGAAAGTACCTGAAGGTATGGACCCCGAATTCGTCGAGGCTAAATTGATCGACCTCATCAATAAGCACTTTCCTGAATCACAACGCGATCCGAAGAAACGGCCTATTTTAGCGGGCAACTCGATCATGCAAGATCGCATTTTTATCGATAAATATTTTAAAAAACTTTCTGCCCGCCTGCACTATCGAATGGTTGATGTCAGCGCATTTAAAGTAGTAATGAACAACAAATACAACATCGAATATCGCAAACAGAACTCTCACCGAGCCCTAGATGATATTCGCGAAAGTATTGGTGAATTACGCTTTTACTTAGATTTTATTAAGACACCGAATTCATAATTTTGCCAACATTGATAGCAATTAAACTGAAAAGCCTCAAAAATGGGGGCTTTTTGCATTGCATCCGTAAATAGGGCCTGGCACTTATTTTTCGGGAACAATCAGTAGCCATGGCTTTGTGAATATTAAGCGGACTCCCCATTTTAGAAGTCTCCAGAAGGCTGCGAACTTCACGTGCGAAGAAATCGAAGCCAATAAAAATGCTAGCGAAAAACTGACCGAGATATTTAAAAAGCCAATAATTAGAATGCCTATAGAAGCGTGCACGACATCAAAAACACTGATACCAGCTTCGATTGCGTAAGGTAAAGCCGAAGCCAAGGCCCCCGTCGACAGAGTCACGTGCTTCGCCTCGAGTGGAATATTTAAAAACTTCATTACCTGAGGCATAAGTCCAAGCAAGAAGCCCAATGAAATATTTGCGGCCAATGGATTTGATTTTTCATAAAGAAATTCACCAAATCTAAGCATGCGTTTTGCGCCAAAATATTTTTGCAATTTATCATTGTATTTGATTCTTTTATCGATGCGATTCACTAAGATCCAGTTTTCAAACCAGCCCGCGAATAGACTGGCCGTGAACAACAATGCCCCCGTAAATATCGCAAATATCGGAGCCGCTCCAATAACATTTGAAGATCGAATCGTAAGGATCGCTTCTTTACCCGACATATAATCAACACTCATTGACATCAATGCAGCAGAAATCAAAAAACAAATCGGAAAAACAGCTGCCAAATTTCCAATTACAGCGATGAACTGAGTTCGAAGCAAAGCCACAATTGATCGTCTTGATTCTGTAGTTGATTTTTTTAAGGCCCTTGCAATAAATGGCGCTGTCGCCGAAGGCTGCTTTGTTGCAAGCGTGAACCCCGCCAACTGAATCCCCAAAAAGCTTGTTGAATAATTCAAACCTTCGGCAAAACCCTTTGCAAATCCAGCTAACTTAACAGAACCGATAAGATGCTTAGCAAAAACAGTCCAAGCCGTAATCGCCCCACCTCCAATCGCAGATAAAAACATCTTTTTAAATTCTGTCCATGTAAAAGTCACATAATGTTCACCAATGTGAGAATTGGTTTGCACTATTCGATCCGTGATTAAAGTTAAATTCTCTGCAAAAAAAGATTTCAAACTTTTTTGGTGCTGGGTTTCTAAGATTAAATGCGAAACAAAATATCTGAAGTTCATCACCGACGAAACTTCACTGATTAAAAACTGCATCAAGATAAATAGACGATTGATTTTTCTTTTTTGAATTTGAAATAGATAAACCAATTCAATCTTAACTCCGCGGTCTTGCATCACTTGATGCAAATCGTTCAGGTGAGCTTCAATAGCGGCCAAACTACCAAAAACAGAATTTTCTAGTTTGTGATTTTTCAACATTTGATGTTGCCGCAATACTCCTTCAAGAATAAATTCCGGAGAATTTTGCGGATCGATCGATAAAACATTCAAGTCATTTTGAATTGCTAAAGAATGACTTTGGATTTCATGGCATAAAACATAACAAGAAGTTAAAATATCAGCCTTTAATTTATCTTCTAAAAACTTTTCATCTTTGAATAGATCAAAAACCTCTTTTAAGATCTCAACGTCAATAAAATCAATATAAAGACTTTCTTCTTCATGCGGAAAAATTTCATAAATCAAAGTCGACAGATCTTCTGACAATTGCGGCTTCGGTAGTATTTTTTCTTGGATACGATGAACAAATTCTTGCAAAAAACTTGATGCTTCAGGCAAACCGGCTTTAGTTAATTGTGACGGAGACGAAATCTTCATCATCAGAAGACAAATTGACCGAATAAAGTTTGTCTTCCATTCAGGATTATTGTTCAGCAGCAGAAGTAGATACTTCAGTCGCACAGTGTAAACAGTTTCACGCTTTTCTGATTTTTCTTCTGTGCTATGTGGGCGCTGAATCCACTTCATGACCTGGGTGAACCAGTAGACTCTTTCAAATTCACTTTGCTTATCATTAGCTTGCGAAACTTTCTGAGACAAAATTGAGCTCAGTATATCCACATTGACCCCCATATATATCGAAAATTAAAGTTCAACCGGCGATGAGTTTAGACATTCGTCCAGTATATGCTTTCGTCCATTTCTGAGATGCTATCTATATGAGCGAGACCTTAGCCCCACTTCGAACTTTGCATCCCTGCCAAACCTGTGGCGCTTGCTGCGCATCTTACCGAGTTTCATTTCACTGGCGTGAAGCAGAAGCTGACCCCGATGATAAATTGGATCACAGCGTCCCGCAAGAATACACTGAAGATTTAAATCTAGATCGACGCTGTATGAAGGGCACCAATGCAAAACATAAGCCTTCATGTATCGCATTAATTGGACAAGTCGGAAACTCAGCCCACTGCATGATCTATCACAATCGACCATCTCCATGTCGAAACTTCAAAGCATCTTACGAAGACGGATTTCATAATGTTCGTTGCGATGAGGCTCGCGCCAAACACGGACTAAAGCCATTGACTAAACAAGATTATCCTCGAATTGAATTGCCGCTCAATAATCAAATTTTTTAAATTTACCAAATAAAAAAACCCGATGCGATCACATCGGGTTTTTTTATTTTCTTTTCGAAAAATTCGATATTAATAGCGATAGTGCTCTGGCTTGAACGGGCCATTTTCGCTGAGAGTTAAGTACTTAGCTTGCTTCGAAGTCAATTTTGTCAACTTCACGCCAATTTGCCCCAAATGCAATGCCGCAACTTTTTCATCTAAGTGCTTTGGCAATCGATAAATAGCTACGTCTTGGTATTTATCGCGATTCGTGTAAAGTTCAATTTGTGCTAAAACTTGATTTGTAAATGAATTGCTCATTACGAATGAAGGATGTCCAGTCGCACAGCCCAAGTTCACCAAACGTCCTTTAGCAAGAACAACAATTTCTTTTCCATTTTTCAAAGTGTGAACGTCAACCTGAGGCTTAACTTCACGTTGCTTAGAATTTTTATTTAACCAAGCCATATCGATTTCAATGTCGAAGTGACCGATATTACATACGATTGCATTGTCTTTCATTTTCATGAAGTGCTTTTCGGTGATAATATCGCAGCAACCAGTAGCCGTAACAAAAATATCAGCTAACGGAGCAGCTTCTTCCATGGTTACGACTTGGAAACCTTCCATAGCGGCCTGTAGG
>JACCDQ011347705.1_pt1 | contig 35941 bp, 23 predicted proteins | sample 7446031 | NCBI WGS metagenome assembly JACCDQ01 (sample SAMN15323442, study PRJNA562643) | freshwater metagenome | isolation source: river surface water | place: USA:Blue River Watershed | collected 2017-08-17 | reverse complement strand
TGCTCCATAACGATGACTTTAACGCCATGGAGTATGTCGTGCAGACCCTCATGCAAACCGTCGCCGGTTTAACGCAACCCCAGGCGGTAGATATTATGATGGAAGCCCATACCAATGGGTTAGCTCTGGTGATTACCTGCGCCCTAGAACACGCAGAATTTTATTGTGAAACCCTCAATAATCACGGCTTAACCAGTACCATCGAGCCAGATGAATAAATGTTCAAAAAGATAGGATCAACGATTCATGCTTACCCAGCCCCTCTGCGGTTGGGCATTTTTATTTTGGGCTTACTCTGTGCCTGGTTACCGATCGCCGTTCCCCTATTTTTCCTGATTCAAGAAGATGCCAACTTGCGTTCCATTGTGACCATGGTTCCCCTGGGACTGTTATTTTTTATCGGGTTATACGTCTGGGGAAAAATTGTTTATCCGACGAGCAATGTTTGGGCTTTGTATGGATTAGGAAGACCGCGCCAAAATGGAGTATTACTGCTTAAGGGATTAGCTTGGGGTTTATTATTTACCTTTAGTTTATTTATCACCGAGTCGTTATTGGGTTGGGTGGAAATTCATTCATCGGGGGTTAACTTAGTACGAATTGTCTTAGAAGGCAGTTTAACCGGTTTAGGCGTGGCCTTTGCCGAGGAATTATTTTTTCGCGGTTGGCTCTTGACGGAACTAGAGCGAGATTATGCTCCCCCAACTGCGTTATGGGTAAATAGTCTTCTCTTTGCCACCCTCCATTTTTTGAAACCTTTCTCGGAAATTATTCGCACCTTTCCCCAATTCCCGGCGTTAATTTTATTAGGAATGTTGTTAGTGATTGCCAAGCGTTCCTACGGTCAATTATTAGGAATTTGCATTGGTCTGCATGGGGGATTGGTCTGGGGTTATTATATTTTAAATGTGGGACAACTGCTTCATTATACTAATCGCGTGCCGGATTGGGTGACGGGCATTGATCAAAATCCGTTAGCGGGAATTTTAGGCATCCTTTTCCTGGGATTATTAATGGGATTAATTGTTGTTTTTGCTCCCCAAAAGCGGAGTTAAGGAATCGGACTCAGTTGGCCATTTGGCAATAATTGATAAGTTTTGCCTCGCCAAGTAACCTGATCGCCGCCCAAACTATAACACCAAAGCCCAAACGTCAGAAAATCCCGTAACGGAGTCCATAACCAAAATTGTTTAGCCGTTGGATCTTGAAAAAGGGCGATCACCGTCACATAAACTGTCAAATAACGGGCTAACCAAAGGGTTAGAAAAACCAACCAACCCCATCGAGAAGCCTGGGTTAAAACTAACCAAAAAGTACTTAATACCGTTCCCTGAGTAAAAAATAAACCCAAATACCCCCAAAACCGTTCAACGCGGACGCACTTTTGCCAACGAATTTGCCGTGCTAACATTTCCCTCCAGGTCACATTCCCCAGATGATGTTCCACAACATAGGACGATAAAAATCCTTGATAACCGGCTACAACGGGTAAATGTCCCAACTGATAATCATCTGCTAGATGATTCGCCATACTCGCCAACCCCCCAATTTTTTCTAACACTTCTCGACGTAGGGCGATCGTCGAACCAAACGCAAAATCCATCCCCTCTAACAGTCGAGCCGTGAGAATTTTCGGCACAAAAGTCGTGGCAATATCTAACGATTCAAACCCCGCTAACCAGCCCTGAGTTACCGAACGATACAGACAAGTTACTACCCCAATTTCAGCCATTTGAAAGGGTTGGATAATATTTTTTAAATAATCAGAATTAACTTTTATATCACTATCCGCAATTACCAAAAAATTATGGCGAATATGGGGCAGAGCATTGGCTAAATTATTAATTTTAGGATTAATACCTAAATGGGGTTGACCGATCGCCAAAATAATCTCTAACTGGGGAAACGATGCCTGAAGTTTCTGCACTAACGCCACACTCGGATCGGTCGCTTCCTGCACACAAAAAATGATTTGATAAGTGGGATAATCCTGTTGACAAAACGACGCTAAACACTCGTAACCCTCCCAATCATTGCCACATAAAGGCTTTAAAATCGTCACTGGCGGCTGAAAATCATCGGTGCTGTCCCCCATCGGTTGATGAAAAAAGGCGATCGCCGCATAAAAAGCCAGACCGTAGTAGGCGAGGGAGATCAAACAGGAGAACAACAAAAACCCTTGTAAATACAGCAAACCGTTCGCAAAATCCTCTAGGCGTTAACACCCCAGTTTACCAAGCTCCTAGCAGGGCTGTCGGAGAATGTGGCACAATCTAAAACATATTCACATTGAGCCAATCACATCCTCCATGATCCCTACCGTTATCGAAACCTCTGGCCGTGGTGAACGCGCCTTTGATATTTACTCCCGTCTATTGCGGGAACGGATTGTCTTTTTAGGGCAGGAAGTTAGGGATGAAAACGCCAACCTGGTGGTTGCCCAACTGCTGTTTCTGGAAGCAGAAGACCCCGAAAAAGATATTTATCTCTACATTAATTCCCCAGGGGGGTCAGTCTCGGCAGGTTTAGGCATTTTCGACACCATGAACCAAATCCGTCCCGATGTTTCCACGATTTGTATTGGGTTGGCGGCTAGTATGGGGGCATTTTTGTTAAGTGCTGGAGCTAAAGGCAAGCGGATGAGTCTCCCCAACTCGCGGATTATGATTCACCAACCCCTAGGCGGAGCGCAGGGTCAGGCAACGGATATTGAAATTCAAGCCAAGGAAATTCTCTATCTCAAGGGGCTACTCAATCAGCATTTAGCCAACCATACCGGCCAACCCCTCGATAAAATTGCCGAAGATACCGAGCGGGACTTTTTCATGTCCGCAGAAGATGCCAAAGAGTACGGTCTGATTGACCAGGTGATTAATCGTCGTCCTTCGGCCAGTAACCCCCTCTAAACTTTGATCAATCTCTATCAAAATAACTCCTCCTGCCAGCATAAGTCCCCCCTTTTTCAGGGGGATTGAGGGGGATCAAACACCAAGGCAAGTCTGTTTCGCCCATCAGGTACAGATCGCAACTTTTTAAGAGGGATTGAGGGGGATCATCCTTTTTAACGGAGATTAAAGGAGATCAATACTTGTTAAGAGAGATTGAAAGAGATCAATACTTTTTGTTTTTTTGAACGAAATTTTATTAACAATTTCTTCATGTTCAATGACACCTGCGATCGCCCACTATTACACAAACCCGGAGCCACTCAAGCCCATGGTTTGCTCCTCGGCATTGTATTACCCGATTGGCGCATTAGCCAGGTGAGTGCCAACACCCAAACTCGGCTAGGCATTGACCCCGAAACCCTATTAGGTCAATCTCTTAATACCCTATTATCGGAATCTGATATAACAGCGATCGCCGACGATTTAAGCAAGCGTCCTGGCCAAATCCATTCCTTATCCCTAACCTGGCTCACCCCCCTCGGCGAACAAACCTTTAATACGATTTTTCATCCCCTAGAAGACACCTATTTAATTTTAGAATTAGAACCCGATAGCGCCGAAAAAACTTTTAGCTTACCCCAATTTTATCAAACCTATAAATACGTTCTACATCAGCTACAACAGGCCGTTACCCTATCGGAATTGTGCCAAATTATCGTGCAACAAATCCAACAAATTACCGGATTTGATCGGGTGATGATCTATCAATTTGATGAAACCGGCGCAGGCAGTGTCATTGCTGAAAATAAACGCGATGACCTAGACCCCTATTTAGGACTCCATTATCCCGACTCCGATATTCCCCAGGAAGCCAAAGCTCTTTTTGCTCGTAACCCCTTGCGTCTGATTCCCGATGTGGATTATCAGCCTGTCCCTTTAATGGCCCTGGCGGATGACCCCCAATCCCCCTTAGATCTCAGTTTAAGTGTCTTAAGAAGCGTCTCCCCTGACCACATTGAATATTTACAAAATATGGGAGTGAAGGCAACTCAAACAATATCGTTATTAAAGGACGGAAAACTATGGGGTTTGATTTCCTGTCATCATCAAAGTCCTTATTTTATTCCCTACGAACAGCGATCACTCTGTGAATTTTTAGGGCAAGTGATGTCCTTAGAAATTGCCTCCAAGGAAGCCAACGAAGATTTAGATTATCAAAAATTTTTAAAATCGGTACAAACCCAATTAGTGAAAAAATTAGGGCAAGCGGAAAGTTTAACCCAGGCCCTATTTCAGAGTCGTCAGGAATTACTACCTTTGGTGGGAGCCGACGGCTGCGCAATTTACACCGAAGGGACTATTTTCTTAGTGGGTCAAACTCCAACAGAAAGTGAGGTGCAAGACTTAATTGAATGGTTAGAAGAACGGTTTGAAAATCATCTTTTTGTGACCCATGCCTTACCCCATCTTTACCCGGTGGCGATCGCCTTTAAAAATGTTGCCAGTGGTTTATTAGCCCTTTCCCTTACCCAGGTACAAAAGAATTATGTACTGTGGTTTCGTCCCGAACAAATCCAACAGGTTAATTGGGCGGGAGCCTCCCAAAATCCTTCTCAGGCGGAAGCCGATGGCACGATTCGTTATTTTCCCCGTAAATCCTTTGAATTATGGCAAGAAACCGTCCGCTTGCAGTCCTTACCCTGGAAACCCTGGGAGATTGAAGGAGCCAAAGAATTACGCAGTGCGATTATTGGTATTGTCCTGCAAAAACTCAATGAATTAGCAGAAATTAATATTGAATTAGAAAGAAGTAATAATGAGCTAGATGCCTTTGCTTATATTGCCTCCCATGACCTCAAAGAACCATTACGGGGGATTCATAACTATGCCAATTTTCTGTTAGAAGATTATATGAATCTTTTGGATGAAGAGGGGGTTGATAAACTTCATACCTTAATTAAGTTGACAAAACGCATGGAGGATTTAATTAATGCCCTCTTGCATTTTTCTCGCTTAGGACGACAAGAATTAAATTTACAAATCCTCGACTTAAATCAATCTTTACAAACCATTGTGGATGTGTTTAAAGCCAGTAAGGGAGGAGAAATGATGGAGATTCGTGTTCCCCGTCCTTTACCGTTAGTTCTCGGCGATCGCGTTTTATTGGAAGAGGTTTTAACTAATTTAATTAATAATGCCTTAAAGTATAATAAAAATAGCAATAAATGGGTAGAAATCGGCTTTTTGGAAACCTCTGTTCAGCCACCAACTCATCCCACCCAGGGAACGAACTCAACCCTAACGTTATACGTTAAAGACAATGGGATTGGGATTCAAGAACGACATTTAGATACCATCTTTCGGATTTTTAAGCGACTCCATGCCCAAAGTAAATACGGAGGAGGAACAGGGGTTGGTTTAACCATTGTCAAAAAAATTATTGAGCGACACCATGGTTCCATTTGGGTGGAATCTACCTATGGAGACGGCTCAACGTTTTACTTTACCCTTCCCCAGGGAGAAACCGATAGCTAGATCGCTCAAAAATCCTGACAAGTCGCACATATTGACTTTTGCGCCCTAAAAATGGGTATCCTGCCCGTCTCAATACCCCAGGGACAGGCTCTTAATGTTTTCCTGCTCTTTAATGCTTAAGGCAACCTTTCTGTTACAATTTTTACCGCAGAGCCTTTGAGCAATCTGCTCGTTTCCCCTGGGTTCCCTTCTCTCCGCTATCTATGCCTGATTGCATCATGTCACCATCCCCACCTTTAATGCTCGTTGTAGAAGATAGCGATGAAGATTTTTTGTCTCTCCGTCGAGTTTTTAAGGAATTAGACGTTGATTGCGAAATTGCTAGAGTTTGCGATGGTGAAGAAGCCTTAGACTATCTATACAAACAAGGAGACTATGAAAATACCCCAAAAACAGTCTATCCTACTGTGATTTTAATGGATTTAAATTTACCAGGAACCGATGGCAAAGAAGTCATTAAAATTGTTAAGCAAAACGAAACTTTAAAAACCATTCCCATTGTTGTTTTTACCACTTCCTCCCGTCCTAATGATATAGAAACTTGTTATCAATACGGAGCCAATAGTTATCTCCTGAAACCGATGGGATTAGCCAAATTAAAAGAAACAATTACGGTCTTTTGTCATTATTGGCTAAGATTGGTAATTTCTCATGTTCTGCCGCCCGATACCTAGGTCCTATGAGAGAAGGAATGATGAAAAGTGGAAGAAATTATTGATTAATAGGGGATGTCACCGATCAGAATGCTACGATGGAACGGGTAAAGCGACGATCAATAACCACCGTGAATTGCCAAAAATAGTTCACTTATCCATGGACAAGATTTCTATCGCTTCTCAGACTCTTATTCAAGTCTATTTGCAGATAATGGGAACAGAACTGACCATTTTATTGGTAGATGATTCCGCCAGCGATCGCCACGTTTATCGCCGTTGGTTGGGAAAAGCGGGCCCGGAGCAGGAAAAGTATCATATTATTGAGTGTGAAACGGGGGAAGAAGCCCTCGAAGAGTGTCAAGCGCATTTTCCCGATGTCTTATTAGTGGATTATCTTCTGCCCGATATGACAGGGCTAGAATTTTTGCAAGCCCTACGACAGACCTGGCAGAAAGACAAAATTCCAGCGATTATGTTGACGGGTCAAGGCAATACCCAAGTGGCGGTAGAAGCGTTAAAAAATGGAGCGGAAGATTACCTGGAGAAGGGTCAAATTACTGAGGATGTTCTGCGTCGTATTGTGGCAGGATTGTTAAAGCAATTTCGATTATTACAACAATTACAGGATGCAGAAAAAGAACTAGAAAATAGCCGTTTTTTGCGTCAAGTTTTAGATAATTTATTTACCTTTGTCTTTATTTTATCTCCTACAGGGGATTTATTAGAAGTCAATAAGCCACCTCTGTTACTAGCAGGATTAACCCGAAGTGATGTGCTGGGCAAAGCTTTTGCAGATAGCTATTGGTGGCAAGCTGATGAGACCATCCCTCAACAGATACGGGCCGCGATCGCCAAAAGCAGTCACGGTGAAAAGGCTCGTTTTGATGTGCCGCTCCAGATTATTGACGGGAATTTAATACAAGTTGATCTCCTTTTTAATCCCATTTTTAACAGTCAAGGGAAAACGCTCTACATTATTGCCTCTGGGGTAGATATTAGTGTGCGGAAACAAACCGAGATGATGCTTCAAAAACAGGCGTTAGTGTTTGCCAATATTTCGGATGGTGTGTTAATTACGGATTTAACGGGAACGATTCTGGACTGTAATCCGGCCGCCGAGCAAATGTTTGGCTATCCCAAGTCCGAATTATTGGGTCAAACCACCCTTTTACTCCATGAACCAGAAAAAGCAAAAAGCATTTCGGAGCCGGTAATACAAACCACGCTCAACCGGGGGTCTTGGTCAGGGGAATTATCCTTCCTGCGTAAAGATGGAACCCAGGGGTATTCCGAATTACGCACGGTTTTACTGCGTGAAGCCCAGGGTCAGGCGATCGCGTTGATTGGGGTCAATCGAGATGTCACAGAACGCTATCAAATCAATCAAAAACTGCAACTGGCTAAAGAACAATTAGAGTTAGTATTAAAGGCTTCTAATGACGGTTTTTGGGATTGGGATCTGACGACCAATGAAATTTATTATTCACCCCGTTGGAAAGAAATGTTGGGCTATCCAGATTGGGAATTACCCAATGATTTTACCACCTGGGAAACATTAATTTGTCCCGAAGATCACGTCATTGCTTGGCAGTTAATCCAAGATTACAATACCGGAAAATGCGATCAATTTTTAATGACCCAACGCTTCAAGCACCGCAACAGTTCTACAGTCTATGTTATTTCACGAGCGATTCATATTAAGGATGAACAGGGTCAGGTGGTGAGAATGATTGGCAGTCATTCCGATATTACCTCCCTCATGGAAGCTCAAAAACAACTAGAATCGTCTCAAGAATTTTTGCAATCTGCGACGGATCAATTGGCCATTAAAGTGGAAGAACTCGAACAACGGAATCAAGAAATGGAAATCCTGAGTGAGATGAATGATTTTCTCCAATCCTGTGTCACCATTACGGAAGCCTGTCAAGCAACAATCACCTTTGTTCCACCGCTTTTTCCCCAGTATGCCGGCGGTATTGCGATCTTAAATCCCTCACGCAATTATTTGGAACGGGTCAGTCATTGGGGTAGCCCGGAGCAAGTTGACTCAGTTTTTTCTCTACAAAATTGTTGGGCGTTACGGCGTGGCAAAATTCATGAAGTCACCAGCCGCTCCCAGGCTCTCTGTTGTCCCCATTTTCATCCGACGGCAACCCCTCTCAATTCCTATTGCATCCCGATGTTAGCCCAGGGGGAAATCCTGGGTCTGTTTTATTTATATTCCTTAACGACCGTCTCTTTAACCCCGCCTAAGCAAAATTTAGCCCAGGCGATCGCTGAACAATTAAGTGCCGTCATTGCGAATTTAATGTTGCGCGAAAAACTGCATAACCAAAGTATTCGTGACCCCTTAACTAGCCTCTTTAATCGTCGGTATTTAGAAGAATTTTTAACCCAGGAAATTGGCCATGCCACCCGTCAGCAATATCCGATTAGTGCCATCATGCTGGATGTGGATCATTTCAAAAATTTTAATGATACCCTGGGCCACGATGCAGGGGATTTGGTCTTAAAAGAAATTGCCTCACTGCTCCAAAATAGGATTCGAGTTTCAGATATGGCCTGTCGTTATGGGGGCGAAGAAATGACCTTAATTCTTCCCGAAGTCCCTTTAACCCTTGCCGCCCAAAAAGCTGAAGAGATTCGGACGGCGATCGCTGATTTAAACCTAACCTATCAAAAAATGCCTCTAACCCCGATTACCGCCTCCCTGGGAGTGGCTGGTTTTCCCGACCATGGCATCACCGGCAGGGAATTACTGCAAAATGCCGACCTCGCTCTTTATCAAGCCAAAGCCCAGGGGCGTAATCAGGTGATTGTTTTTGGGTCTTGAAAGTCCCCCTTTTTAAGGGGGATTTAGGGGGATCAAACCTCAAAGCTAAGGGGGATTTAGGGGGATCAAACCTCAAAGCTAAGGGGATTGAGAGGGATCAAACCTCAAAGCTAAGGGGATTTAGGGGGATCAAACCTCAAAGCTAAGGGGATTGAGAGGGATCAAACCTCAAAGCTAAGGGGATTTAGGGGGATCAAACCTCAAGGTAGATCCGTTTCGCCCATCAGGTACAGATCGCAAGCCTTAGCCGCTCCCCGACCCTCATTAAAGGCCCAAACCACTAAACTTTGACCGCGACGACAATCGCCCGCCGCAAAAACTCCCGGCAGACTGGTTTCGTAGCGACCATAATCCGCTTTGACATTGCCCCGTTGATCCCGTTCCAGGTTCAAGGCCGCCAATAACGGTTCTTCTGGGCCGAGAAAACCCATGGCCAATAACACCAACTGAGTCGGTAACACTTTTTCCGTGCCGGGGACGTGCTGGGGAATAAATTGACCTTTCTCATTCTTTGTCCATTGCACCTCAACGGTATGTACCGCTTTGACGTGACCGTTTTCATCGCCTTCAAAATGGGTCGCTGTCCGCAAATAGGCCCTCGGATCATGGCCAAATAGAGCTTCGGCTTCCTCTTGACCGTAATCGAGTTTATACACCTTGGGCCACTCCGGCCAGGGATTGTTCGCGGCTCGTTCCTGGGGCGGTTTGGGCATAATTTCTAACTGCACCACACTGTTACAGCTATGGCGAATCGAAGTTCCTACGCAATCGGTTCCCGTATCTCCTCCGCCAATGATCACCACATCTTTGCCCTGGGCAGAAATAAAGTCCGCTCCCGGTTGCTGATCTAAAATGGCCTTGGTATTAGCCGTGAGAAAATCCATGGCAAAATGAACGCCTTGCAGTTCCCGGCCGGGAATCGGTAAATCCCTGGGCTTGGTGGCTCCCGTACACAACACCACCGCATCAAAGTCTTTTAGCAAGGTTTCAACGGGTAAATCTTTGCCGACTTCCGTATTGCACACAAAGGTTACGCCTTCCGCTTCCAATAGCTTGAGACGACGCAGAACAACGGCTTCCTTGTCGAGTTTCATATTGGGAATGCCATACATTAGCAAACCCCCTGGGCGATCGGCCCGTTCATAGACCGTAACCCAATGGCCCGCTTTGTTGAGTTGGGCGGCGGCCGCTAATCCTGCCGGGCCGGAACCAATCACCGCGACTTTTTTGCCGGTACGTTTACTGGGCGGTTCCGGGATAACCCAGCCTTCCTGCCAACCCTTTTCAATAATCGAATATTCAATATTTTTGATGGTTACGGGGGGATTATTAATGCCTAAAACACAGGAGCCTTCACAGGGAGCCGGGCAAACTCGACCGGTAAATTCGGGAAAGTTATTGGTTTTGTGTAAACGCTCTAGGGCTTCTTGCCATAATCCCCGGTAAACCAAATCGTTAAATTCGGGAATCAGGTTATTAATGGGGCAACCACTGGCCATGCCGCTAATCACGGTGCCGGTATGGCAGAAGGGCGTGCCACAGTCCATACATCGTGCGCCCTGGGTCTGCACCTTTTCATCGGGCATGGTGAAATGAAATTCATCCCAATTCCGGATGCGATCGCCGGGGGCCAATTCCGTCGGTAATTCGCGGGCATATTCTAAAAAGCCAGTCGGTTTTCCCATAATTTTCTAGATCAAGGTGAAAGTATCGGGTGAGTCAGCCAAGACATCACCGCTTGATTTTGGATCTTTGACTATGGTAATTGACCTTTTCGATCTGAGGGTAATCGAGGTTAGGGGTTTATGGGGATTTGTTGGCATTCTTTACCAAAATTAACGAAGGGTTAACCGGGCGGCCAGCCCAAAGGACGATTACCCAGTAAATGAATATGGAGATGAAAGACGGTTTGTCCCGCCTCTTCGCCATTATTAATGACCAGCCGGAACCCTTTTTCTAAGCCTAAATTCTGGGCCAGGTGCTTGGCGGTTAATAGCAAATGACCCAACAAACTTTGATCTTCGGTCTCGGCTTCGGTGAGGTTGGCGATCGCCTTTTTCGGAATAATCAGGAGATGCACAGGAGCCTGGGGATTAATATCTTTGAATGCCAAACAAAGATCATCTTCATAGACAATCTGAGCGGGGATTTCGCGGCGGATAATTTTGCTGAAAAGGGTCTCTTGACTCATGGTAGTAGCAAAAAACTATTTTTTAAATTAACCCCATGATAACGGCTTGGGTCTCCCGGTGATGTCGAGTTTCGTGATCCCGACAAAACGACCCGGCTTTCCTGTTGATAGCCAAAGGAGCGCAATCATTAAGATTTAAGACAACTTCGGGAAGTGCATAACTTTTTCGTAATAATAAAAAAGTAACGTTGATTACCGTTTTCGTTACAGCCTAGGGTTCCTCGGAACCTGGTACTCTGCTGTGTTCTCCCCTTCTCGATTGAAGATTTTCATTGTGTTCTCTTGTGACTTCTTTTCTTGACACATCTGCATTACAAAAGGAAATTCTCCAGCTTCGTCAACAGCTACAAAAGGAACAAGCGAAATGCCAACAGTTAGAGTCTTTGCTAACCCTGGTATCCCGTAGCGATCGCCGTCAGGAGATCTTGGCCGAATTAGGGAAACGGGGATTATTAAACCATGATCTCTATGGTTTTTTTGATGACGCGGGGGCTTTGGTGGCCGAGGCCCTGGGAATCGAATTTTGTGCAATTTGGGAACTCTTGCCCAATCATAGTGCTTTTATTCTCTGTGCCGGTTATGGGTGGGAAAGTTCCTTAATTGGCGGGATGACCATTGATGCCACGGCCCGTTCCTTTGCGGGTTATACTCTAGCGGTCAATGCCCAAAGAGTGGATCAAGACTATCAACCGGTGATTACCCAGGATCTCGATCTGGAAACCCGGTTTCGTGGGGCCCCCCTTTTGTGCAATCAGGGGATTAAAAGCGGAGCCAATTTAATTTTGCCGACTCCCCAGGGCATTTTTGGCGTTTTGGGGGTCTATAGCCGACATTATCTGTTTACCGAAGAAGACCTCGGTTTTTTGCAGGTGGTCAGCCACATTTTAGCCGCCGCCATTGACCGACAACGCTACGAAAGCCGCTTGCAACTGATGGAGCGGGCCATGAATGCCAGTCCCAACGGCATTTTGATTACCGATGCCCTAGAGTCCGCCAATCCGATTATCTACGTTAACCATGGGTTTGAAACCATTACGGGTTACACCAAGGAGCAGGCGATCGCCCAATCCTGTCATTTTTTCCAACGCTCCGGCGCAGATCCCCGGTTAGAGGAAGCCCTAGCTTTTGGTCGAGAATGTCAGTTAACCCTGGCCAATAAACGCCCCAACGGCGAAATTTATTGGTATCAGTTTTCCCTCGCGCCGGTCTATGACGACCAGGGAGCTTTGATTAACTTTATTGGCATTCAGTCGGACATTACCGAGTACAAAGAAACAGAGCAGGCCCTGATCATTAGTGAAGCCCGTTTTCGCAGTATTTTTGAGCGGGCAGGGGTGGGAATTATTCAACTGGACACCTGGGGAAGGGTGGAAGCGATTAACCCAGGAGGGGCGTTAATTCTAGGGTATAGCAACCAGGAGCTAAAGGGAAAACGCTTTCAGGAATTGTATGAACGGGAGGAGGCCAGCCAGGCTCTCAGTCAGTTTTTAGAGCAGGACTTAGCCCCGGCTTTATCCCAGGAACAACGCTGTCGGCATCGGGAAGGCCATCTACTCTGGTGTCAGTTAACGGTTTCGGCGATTCGCAATGAGTTGGGATTGGCGACGGCCTTTCTCGTGATCCTCTTAGATATTGATCAACGCAAACGGGCCGCCCTAGAGCGCGATCGCTTTTTTACCCTGTCTTTAGATTTGTTGGGGATTGCCGATTGCCAAGGCTATTTTCACCGTATTAATCCCGCCTTTATCCAAATTTTGGGCTATTCCGAGACCGAACTGTTACAGCAGCCCTTTATTGAGCTAGTGCATCCCGATGATGTGGCGGCCACCCTCCAGGAAATGCAGACGTTAGCCCAGGGAATCCCGACCCTCTATTTTGAAAATCGTTATCGCTGTCAGGATGGAACCTATCGTTGGTTAGCCTGGGCCGCCGCTCCCGTCCAAGAGGAAGGATTGCTCTATGCCGCCGCCCATGATATTACTCCTTTAAAGCAGGCAGAGATCGCACTACAGCAAAGTCAGGAACAGTTACAAAGTATTCTGGGTTCCCTCAAGGATATTGTCTGGTCGCTGGATCTGCAAACAAAGAGTTTTATCTATCTCAATGACGCGGTGGAGGAGTTTTATGGGGTTTCGCGGACGGAGTTTATGGCTGATTCGCAAAGTTGGGCCCAGTTTATTCATCCGGAGGATCGGGAATGGGTCGAAACTCTCTCCTATGAGATCGGTCAATCCCACCAGGACAAAGACTTAATCTATCGCATTATCAATCATCGGGGAGAAGTGCGTTGGCTCCGCGATCGCGCCCATCTCGTCTATAACCAGGCGGGAGAAGCTATCCGGTTAGACGGCATTGCCACCGATATTACCGCGGCCAAACAAAGTGAAAAGTCCCTCAAGGAAAGCGAAGAACGCCTAAATCGCATTATTACCACCATTTCCGATGCCCTGTTAGTGGTCGATCACCAGGGACAAATTCAATTTGTCAATCCTGCGGCGACAGAGCTATTTGACCGCACCGCCGAGGAATTATTAGCCGATACCTTTGGCGTTCCTTTGGCCCAGACAAACCCAACGGAAATCAACCTCTGTCGTCGAGATGGCCAATCGTTAACGGTGGAAATGCGGGTAGCAGATATTGTCTGGGCCGGTTCCAACTCCTATCTGGTGTCCCTGCGAGATGTGACCGAGCGACAGTTAGCCATCGAACAGTTGAATTACCATGCGACCCATGATTCCTTAACCGGGTTACCCAATCGCCTATTGTTTTTGGAGCGTTTAGGGGCAGTGCTAACCAAGGGGAAACTCGATACCCATCGGGAGCATTTTGCTGTGTTGTTCCTGGATTTGGATGGCTTTAAGACGATTAATGATAGTTTGGGCCATGGTTGTGGCGATTTGTTATTACAGGAAATTGCCCAACGTCTCCAGAAATGTTTACGACCGAGTGATACCTTGGCCCGGTTAGGGGGGGATGAGTTCACCATGTTGGTGGAAAGGATTCCAGGGGTCTCCGGGGCGATCGCCGTTGCCCAACGCATCCATGAACAATTTAATCAACCGTTTCTGCTCCAAGGTCAGGAAATTTTTACCAATACCAGTATTGGGATTGCTTTGGGTCATGTCCATTATCGTCATCCCCAGGAAATTCTGCGGGACGCAGATACCGCCATGTACGAAGCCAAATTAAAGGGGAAAGGCTGTTCGATCATCTTTGACCCGGCTATGCACGAACAGGTGGTCATACGACTACAACGGGAAAACGATTTACGGCGGGCCGTGGAACGTCAGGAATTTGAACTGTATTATCAGCCGATTATTGCCCTGGATACCGGTCGTTTATCGGGGGTGGAGGCCTTGGCCCGTTGGGAACATCCCGATCTTGGCCCCATTCCTCCCCAGGAATTCATTGCGATCGCCGAAGAAACCGGCTTAATTCTGCCCTTAGGTCATTGGATTTTAGGGGAAGCCTGTCGTCAAGTCAGGCATTTACAAACGTTAGTCAGTCCAGGGACTCTCGTGAGGGTCAGTGTGAATATCTCTAGTCGTCAGTTGCGAGCTCCCCAACTGTTACACCAGATTGATCAGGTGTTGGCCGATACCCAACTCGATCCGCAACTGCTGAAACTGGAAATTACCGAAAGTATTTTGATGGATAATCTAGCCGTTGCAACAGAAGTGTTGATGGCTCTACGACAAAGACACATCGAGATTTGCCTAGATGATTTTGGGACGGGCTACTCTTCCCTGAGTTATTTGCATCGTTTTCCGATTAATACGCTCAAAATTGACCGCTCGTTTATTATGCCCATGTGTCCCAACGATGAGAATGCCGAGATTGTGCGAACGATTATTACCCTAGCCCATACCCTAGGCTTAGATGTGATTGCCGAAGGGATTGAAACCGACATTCAGTTGGCCCAGTTACGCTGGTTAGGCTGCGAGTACGGCCAGGGCTATTATTTCGCCCGACCCCTCAGTTATCACAACATGGTGCAGTATTTACAGGAGCATCCCGATGGGCTGTGGCCCCTAGAGACAGGGCAGAAACTCCAAGGTCATCCCTTCCCTCGCTAACAAGGCCCCCGGAAATTCCAACAGGGCGGCTTCGGCGATCGCATCTAACTGTTCATCGTGATGAGCCGGATCGTGATGAAATAAGATTAACTGCTTAACCTGGGCGGCCTTAGCTAATTGAACGGCGGCTTGCCAGGTCGAGTGACCCCAACCAATCTTACTCTGCTGAGGATGGTAATACTCTTCATCGGTATAGGTCGCATCCATAATCAAAGCATCCGCCTGGCGGGCCAAATGGAGTAAGGCTTTATCCAGGCGATCGGGATAATGTTCCGTATCCGTAGCAAAAACCACAGCCCGGCCCCGCCATTCCACCCGATAGCCTAGGCAGTCCCCCGGATGATTCAGTAGAGCCGTTTCAACCTGAATATCCCCAAGGCTTAGGGACTGACCCGCTTGCAGATCGGTAAATTGCAGATTGCCCTGCATAATCTGGAGAGGAACCGGGAAATTCGGATGCAACATTTGATCACTCAGGCGATCCTGGATAGTCACCCCTTCCGCCGTCGGTAAACCGTAGATTTGAAACTGATTCCCTCTGACAAAAGCGGGGCCAAAAAAGGGAAAACCTTGAATATGATCCCAATGGGTATGGGAAAAAAAGAGATGAGCCGAGAGAGGGATTTCCGTCCGGAGAGCTTCCCCTAAAACCCGAATCCCGGTACCGGCATCAAAAATCAGTCGCTCAGTACCGACCAGCATTTCGACACAGGACGTATTGCCACCGTAACGAACAGTGTCAACTCCTGGACAGGGAATACTGCCTCTGACTCCCCAGAATTTGACATGGAAGCGTTCAGTTGTCATGGGTTTCTGATGATCGTGATAACCTGAAAATTGAGCGATAAAAGGTAAACTTTTCGATTTATTGTAAACGATTCGGGAAAAACGGTTAAAAAATCGTTAACCGTAGCCCGGTTGTCCCAAGGAGTTGCCGGTGCGGGATTTCTGATTAGTTAGCTATTTTGACAGGATTTATCCGTTTTTTAGGAAATTTTGCCGAAAATTGACCCATTAACGGTTAGGAAGGAGGTTGTTGGCCAAGATAGGTCATTGCCAAACTAATTAGGGGTTGATAGGGATTTTGACTAATATTGACGGTTTGGGCCTGGGCGCGATTTTCTCCTAGTAAACCGGTGGGTTGGCCGGGTTGCCAGGCGAGAATTTTTCCCTGATCATTTTGAATGCGGAGTTCTTGCTGTTGCGGATGATAACTACAGACATAGAGACGATTTTGATAGGTAAATTGGGTTTTACCGGGCTTGATAGATGGGGCAATTTCAGGTAAACGCACGCCAACTAATTCCAGTTGTAATTGGGTTTGCCCGTTAAAGGTATTTTCTTTGAGTTTATAGGCAATATCAATCACCGGCGGTAAGGGATAATAGGGGCCCCATCGCCAAGCGATCGCCGTTTGGGAAGGGGAACCGGAGGAGTCTTTTAATTCTAATTTCAAATGATTTTTGCCAATAATACGCTGTTGTAAGACTTGGACTTGGGGAGTCCAAAACAGGGGAAATTCATTGCCAATGCCCCAGGGTTGTAAGTGATCAATTTGTTGACAAAGCTCAAAGGTTAGGTCAGCAAACCTTGCCTGGGCATCAATTTTGATCAGAGGTTTTAAATGCTCAGGGAACAGACATTGGTGAGCAAATTTCCGCAGACGTTGACGGAATTGTTCTAAATTTTCGACCGCGAAACTAAAGCCGCCTGCCGCTCGATGTCCCCCAAATTTCCCCAGGAGATCCTGACAATAAACCAGGGCAGAAAACACATTAAATTCCTCAATGCCCCGCGCCGATCCGCGAATCTGGCCATTTTCTTCTTCCGTACCAATAAAGACCGGTACCCCGTATTTTTCCACTAACCGCGAAGCCACAATGCCGATTACGCCATGGTGCCAATGGGGTTGAACGACCACTAAAACCCGATCGCTTTCCCAGGGAATTTTTTCTCCTTCAATGTAGGCGATCGCCTCCTGTTCAATTTGTTCGCAAAGTTCCTGCCGTCGTTGATTAATCTGCTCACACTGCATCGCCCGTTCCAGGGCAATCCCACTATCCTCAGTGGTTAATAATTCAATGACAATTTGCGGATCGCCAATCCGACCGATCGCGTTAATTCTAGGGCCTAAACGAAAACCAATATCATCCGGTTTCAATGCTTTTTGAGCATCGTTAATTCCTGATAGTTGAATCAGGGACTGAACCCCCAATAATTTCGAGTTGGGTAAGCGTTTTAAGCCTCGTTTGAGCCAACGCCGGTTAACCCCCACCAACGGAGCTAAATCGGCGATCGTGCCTAGGGTATAAAGTTCTAATAATATTTCCGTTAATCCCGGCAATTTCCCCATTGTTTGGGCGGTGGTAATCGCTAAAATATAGGCGACTCCGACCCCGGCTAAACCGCTATAGGGAGAATTTTCGGCTAATAGTTTGGGATTTAAAATGGCAGTGGCGGGGGGCAAGGTTTCGGGTAAATCATGGTGATCGGTAATAATCACTTCCAAGCCCAGGTCTATGGCTAAGGCGATCGCGCTATGGGCTGAAATCCCATTATCCACCGTTAAAATTAACCTCACCCCAGTTTCCGCAAATTCCGTGACAATACGCTCATTAATCCCGTAACCATCTTTCATGCGGCTAGGAATGGCGTAATGGACATCGGCTCCTAAATGTTTTAACGCTCGTAATAATAGGGCTGTGCTGGTCATGCCATCTGCGTCATAATCCCCACAAATGGCAATTTTTTCTCCCCGTTGAATTGCCTGGGTTAATAATTCTACACTTTTGGCTAAGTCGGGAAATTCTCCTAGGGGATCGGGTAACTGTTGGCTTTCCGGTTGGCAATAAATTTGGGCTAATTCTGGAGTTGTAATCCCGCGATTGATTAAGACCTGAATTAATAATGGGGGTAATGAAACCGCTTGAGCAAGGGTGGCTTGATTGACACTAGGGGGAGCAATTTTCCAGCGTTGAAGGGGTAAATTCATCGGAGTATTTTAAGAATAATTCCAGGGGAAATCAGACATTTTTTTGTAAAATCACTGAAAGATTATTGGCCGGCATCGGGATCACGGCGGGATGGCTAAATCCCTGGGAAGCGGCAGAACTAACAACGGTTTCGAGTTCCCGTAACCCCCAATCTGGATGGCGACTTTTTAAGGATTGATCAAAGGCTAGGTTACTGGGTGCTAAGGGCTTATCCCGTTCTCGGTAAGGGCCGTAGAGGTAGAGTATTCCATCCTTGGGTAATAACTGCGCGGCCCCTTGGATTAATCCTTCCCAGGCCGCCCAGGGGGAAATATGAATCAGATTAATGGCAATCAGGCTGGTAATGTCCTGGTCAAGAAGCGGTGTTTCCCAATGGGGGATTTGTACATCTAAATCGAGGGCCGGTCGTAAATTGGGAGCCGGACAATGCGATCGCCAACTGTCAATACTCTGACGGTGGAGAGGTTGAGGATCGGAAGGGAACCAGAGCCGGGGAGCGAAATGGGGAGCGAAAAAACTAGCGTGTTCACCTGTACCACTGGCCACTTCGAGGATATTCCCCTGGGCGGGTAAATAGGCGGTTAGCACGTCAAGAATGGGCTGACGATTCCGTTGGGTGGCGGGGGCATATTGGCGAAAATCCTGAACCATAGAAAAGCGTTCAACAAAAGCGTTAACAGGGGATGGGGGTATCTTAGCCTTAATTTGCCGGGCCCAAGACGGTTTAACGATATGCTAATGGAAATTTAGCTTTCTCTCACTAACCATGAGTTACCTTACCCTAGGTCCGGCTACCGGTTTGCCTCCACTCCGTTTAGATGGGTTTTCTCGCTCTGAATTATTGGCTTATTTTGAACGCCATTGGCAATTAGAAGAAATTTTATTTAAGCAATTAGTTGATCCCGACAGTTTTTATCGGAGTCCCGATCCATTGCGGAATCCTTTAATTTTTTATTTGGGTCATTCGGCGGTTTTTTATATTAATAAATTAGTCCGAGTTGGTTTATTAAATCAACGGATTAATCCGGACTATGAACGGTTATTTGAAATCGGGGTTGATCCCCATCAGCCCCAGGCCTTACAACAGGCGAATCAAGGGACGGTCTGGCCGGAGGTAGCCTCAGTTTGGCATTATCGTCACCAGGTACGAGAAGTCGTCACCCAACTCATTCAAATAACTCCCCTGACTTTTCCGATTCATTGGGAGCATCCCCTCTGGGCCTTATTGATGGCGATCGAACATAGTTGCATTCATTTTGAAACCAGTTCGATGTTAGTTCGCCAGTTATCCCTGGAACATTTTCGGGAGGTCACAGATTGGCCCTATGCGGCGGTGGAGTCTGATGCACCAGAGTCTTCCCTGGTTCTAGTACCAGGCGGTCAAGTGCGTTTGGGGAAAGCTCTCGATAGCATGACCTATGGCTGGGATAGTGATTATGGCGATCGCCGAGTCGAAGTCAAACCTTTTTTGTGTAGTCCCTACCTGGTTACCAATCAAGAATATTTAGCCTTTGTGGAAGCCGGGGGTTACGAAAATCCGGATTATTGGAGTCCCACCGCCTGGCAATGGCGACAGGAAAATCAGGTTATCTCTCCCAAATTTTGGCGCAAAACCCCTAACAGCTATCGCTATCGAGCCATGTTTCAAGAAATCAATTTACCCCTAGCCTGGCCCGTCGAAGTGAATCAGTATGAGGCGATCGCCTTTTGTCGTTGGCGCGGAGACGGGTATCGGCTCTGTACCGAAGCGGAATGGCGTTATCTTCTGCAAGCACAATCCGACCCAGGAGAAGGAACAGAACCGACCTACAACCTGAATTTTTGTTGGGGTTCCCCGTCCGTTGTGGGTAGCGTAGAAACCTGTTTAGCAAAAGCCTCGAACGAGTATTATTGCTACGATTTGCGGGGCAATGTGTGGGAATGGACTCAGGATAGCTTTACCGCGTTACCGGGTTTTAAGGCCCATGATTTATACGACAATTATTCCAGTCCCTATTTTGATGAGCAGCATTTTGTTCTGCTAGGCGGTTCATGGGCCAGTACGGGGAGTTATGGTTCTGCCGATTGTCGCAATTGGTTTCGCCCTTATTTTTATCAACACGCTGGTTTTCGCCTAGCTAAAACGCCCTAATTAATCTTTTTGAGCCATTGATGACCTATGGTTAAAGCTAAATCCGAAAAAGTCCCCCAAGCCCTCCAAGCGAAATTTGAAGAAATTACCAAACTAACCGATAATTTCTGTCAAGACAATTTAAATCAAGAATATGCCGATCTCGCCCGACAATTAACCGCCGCCCTGTGCCGAAAACGGCCTTCCCCCCTGGAAAAAGGTCAGGTAAAATCCTGGGCCTGTGGCATTATTCACGCCCTGGGCATGGTCAATTTTCTCTATGACCCCTCTCAGACTCCCCACCTAAAAGCGTCAGAAATTTATCGTATTTTGGGCGTTGCAGAAAGTACGGGTCAAGGCAAGTCAAAACAAATTCGAGATTTAATGAATATGTCCTATTTTGATCAGCAGTGGTGTTTACCTAGTCGCGTTGGGGATAACATGATGCTGTGGATGATTTCGGTCAATGGTTTGCCGATGGATGCCCGCACCGCCCCCCGTGAAATTCAGGAAGAAGCCTTTCGTAAGGGATTAATTCCTTACATTCCAGAGTCAGATCCAACTTGATAATCTGGCTTTAGGCAGGACAATTTTTTCTCTATCAATTAATCGGAATGGAATAATGGTAACGTCTCTTGATACAACTCAAATTCTTAGCTCTCATCTGCAAATTCACTACTGCGATCGCCGGGGTAATCTACCGCAAAAAGACGGCGAAGATGTGGTTCAAGGATTAACCGCTACTCCCAAATATTTACCCCCCAAATATTTCTATGATGCCCTAGGCTCCCAACTCTTTGAGAAAATCTGTGAATTACCGGAATATTATCCAACCCGTACCGAAAGTTGGATTTTACGACAGTATTCTGCCGATATTGTGAGCCAAACCGGCCCCTGTGAATTAGTAGAATTAGGTAGTGGGAGTTCTACCAAAACCCGCCTTTTATTGGAGGCTTACCAACGGGCTAATTATCCCCTTTTCTATCAACCCATTGACGTGAGCGATAGTATTTTGATCGAGAGTGCCAATCAGTTATTGGCCGATTACCCCACGTTACATATTCGCGGTCAGGTGGGAACCTACGAACAAGCTTTATCGAATTTACCCGCCTCCGATTTACCACAACACTTGATTGTTTTCCTGGGGAATAGTCTGGGGAATTTTACCCCCACAGAATGCGATCGCTTTTTTGGGCAAATAATGGAATTATTAATGCCGGGAGATTATTTTCTGCTAGGCTTAGATCTCCAAAAAGAAACAACTATCCTAGAGGCGGCATATAACGATGCGGCTGGCATTACCGCCCAATTTAATTTGAATATGTTAGCCCATCTCAATCAACGTTTTCATGGAAATTTTCAACTCGATCAGTTCCGTCATCAAGCCATTTATAATCCCCACGCCCAGCAAATTGAAATGTATTTACACGCTTTAACCCCCCAGACCGTCACCTTAGAAAAGTTGGGATTGGTGGTGGATTTTCAGGCCGGGGAAGCCCTCTTAACGGAAATTTCCCGCAAGTTTAGTCTTCCCCAAAAGCAACAGTATTTACAAGACCAAGGCTTTACCTCGGTGCAAAGTTGGACTGACCCGCAAAATTGGTTCGCGGTGATCCTGGCCCAAAAATAGGGAGTTTTTCCACCAGAGCCAGGTTACACCTCAATATTAACCCTACAGAGGAGTCACGGCCACATTAACCCGTCCGTGCTGTTTATTGGCAATCTGACGAAAGGCGGCTGAACTTAAATCCAACGAACAACGACAGCGATCGCTGACTGTCACCACCACCGAACGCCCGGTTTTACGGTTAGTGACCCGTAGGCGTGTGCCGATTGGATAACTGGGATGAGCCGCCACAAGATGATTGGGATTGTAGGGACGACCATTGGCCATCCGACGACCAGCCAAGCGGGTACTGTAATAGGTTGCGGTTTGGGCTAGAACCATTTCCGGTAAAAACCCGATTATCAAAGCGATTAACACAGAAATTCGCAAATTGAGATCCTCCTTAACGAATCTTTAATTTAAGTCATTATACTCAGGGAAACAGAGAATCGGTCAGGCAAAAGTCGTGGGGCGTTTCTCCTAACCCCTAACGGGACTTTGCAATTGGGGCGATCGCCGTTACCGAAAAAATGGGTCTAAAGCCTCGCCCTTTAGGGCGACTTTTTGATAAACTATTGGTCAGAGGTAGGGTATTCAACCTCTCTAAAAACCCAGTCAACTAACGATGAACGCACCTTGAAAACTGGATATAGCGCGTTCTGTGCGGAAAAGCTCGTACAGGTAAAATATCCAAGCACCAAGTACCAGAGAAACCAGGATTTAGGTTTTAAACTGTATCGTAGGGCATACGAAAACAGGCTTCTGAAATGAAGTGAACGTCTGGGGAGATACGACCTCTGGGCTAAATGTCGCAAGGCTTTTAGTTTAAGTTGAGTCGCTGAACCAGAAATCCAAAGTAGCGATGTTTGGAGAATCCTCTCGCTTTAGCGAGGGGAGTATGTCAAAATGTGAAGCGCGTTATGCCCGTTTTTGTAATGATGTGTTGTGAGTGAGGCAGTCCGAATATGCGTCTTTTTTTGGGAAATTCCCCGTCCAAAGTCACCCGGTCTTGGTGGCAGGGTTTAGGATGGGTTGGCAGTCTCAGTATCTTGACCAGTCTGATCCCGATCATGCCAGGAACCGCTACCGAAGGGAGTACCGAATTAGCTCCTCCCCGCATTTCCCTCGAAACCCCGGTTCCCCAGGGCAAAAATAGCTTAGTAGATTCGACTGATTACAGTCCCCGTCGCACCTCTGTTATTTTTTCAGACCGCCAAAATCGTTCACCGATGGCCCAAACCGGTCGTCGTCAATCTCTGCGTACCGCCCGGTCTCTCCTGCGTCGTCAAACCGCGATCGCCTCCGGCTCCATTACGCCCCGTTATCGTCGTTTAGCCCGTCGTTCCAGGGTATCTGGCGAGAGTTTAGTGAGTCGTGTTTCCAACAATAACGTCAATCTCGCTTCAACTCGCAACTATACCGTGCCCCCCCGGCGTTTACGCACCCATCAATATCAAGCCACCGGGGTCGGCCAACCCATTGCCAGTAACCAAGTTTTTAGCTTAGAACCCATCGTCCGGCGTGGTGTGGCGATCGCCCTAGCCCCCTTACCCGAATATAGTCGTGCCAGTACCTTAGCGGCCCCTACCCCCCAGGCACAACCCCAAACCAATACCGATCTGCTCTTTCCCGTAGCCGCCATTGCGCCAATTACCTCGGCCTTTGGTTGGCGGGTTCACCCCATCACTGGACAAGGACGGATGCACTCCGGAACTGACATTGGTGCCCCGACTGGCACGCCCGTGTTGGCCGCCTATGCGGGGGAAGTTGCGACCGCCGATTGGCTAGGGGGTTATGGGATGACCGTGATCCTGAAACATCTCGACGGTTCCCAGGAATCTCGTTATGCCCACCTCTCCGAAATTTTGGTGCAACCGGGTCAAAAAGTCCAACAAGGGGAAATTATTGGCCGGGTCGGCAGTACTGGGTTATCTACGGGCCCCCACCTCCACTTTGAATGGCGACATCTGACCAAAGACGGTTGGGTTGCGGTAGATGCGGGTCAACATCTGGAATATGCCCTAGAAAATATGATTCGCGCTCAATCCTTAGCGAAAGCCGCGACTCAACCCCAGGGTTAACCCGATGCTGGGTCAACACCTTCTTAAATTTGGCGCAGGGGTTTAGTTCGTAAATCCAGAGAATCTAGGACTAAACCTCCCTTTTTTAGAAAAAAAATGGCTCTCTGGGAATTAGGGTGGTAAGTTTATCTGATGTCGTTTAAGGGCGAACGCAATTCGCCCCTACAAAAGGGTTTTAGGGGATCCTAGGAGCGCAAGCCTGTGCCCAAAAATAGCGATTTTAACAACTGACACCATTAATTAATAGATTAACCCCTTGGGTGTAGTGAAAGTTTTGATGAATTTGAATTTGATGGTTTTAGTTTAAGGGAATGGATTGCACGGAATTATTATCACTAATTTGCCGTAAAATCGCTGAATTAGACCCTTTCGGTGCAAAGATCGCATCTAAGGCTCCCTGTAGCGTTTCGGCCATGGCGATTTGATTGCCATAGACGACCACCACTCGCGCTAAGGTCGGTAAACCACTTTTTTCGGCTTCTAAATATAACGGTTCGACATACAACAAGGATTGTTCAATGGGAATGACTAAAAGATTTCCCTGGATTGCCTTTGAGCCTTCCCGATTCCAAAGACTAATACGCTCTGAAATGACCGGATCTTGATTAATTAAAGCCTCTACCTGTTCCGGCCCATACACCAATCGCTCTTTAGGCAACGTATAAAGCACTAATTTGCCATAATTTTCTCCATCAGAACGAGCAAATAATAGAGCAATTAAGTTATTACGACTAATCGGGGTATAAACATGGGATAAGACAAATTCCTCTTGATTTCCCTTTAATCCCGCTAATTTCATGATTAGATAATAAGGGGCGATCGCCAACTGTTGATTACCGTAAATTTCCCTGGGAATTTGCCATTGGTCTTCCCGATTATAAAATACATCTAAATCCGTCATGTGGTAGGTTAATAACTGTTCCGATTGGGTACTTAATAAATCAACGGGATAGCGAATGTGACGTTTTAAACTGGGCGGCATGGCCGACAAGGGTTGAAAGAGAGTCGGAAAAATTCGTTGCCAGCTTTGAATTAACGGATCTTGTTGATCCATCACATAAAAATTAACCTTGCCATTGTAGGCATCTACTGTAATTTTGACAGAATTGCGAATATAATTCAGGGATTGATCCCAAGGAGAAGAGGCGGCAATCGGTTCAGAGTAGGGGTAATGTTGAGAGGTGGTATAGGCATCAATGATCCAAAAAAGGGTATTATTGGGCTGTTGTGGATCGGTCTTGGCAGTTACCAAATAGGGATTACGATCAAAGGCCAAGAAAGGAGCAATTTCTCGAATTCGTTGATTAATATTGCGGCGAAATAAAATTTGGGTATCCGCCGTGAAATTCCGGGTAAATAACATTTGCCAATCCCGTAAATAGACCGCAAATAATAAGCGTCTTGCCCAGGAACCCATGCGGATTCCCCCGGTTCCATCATAGACATTGTAGGCATTTTCTTGACCCCTCGGAAAATCAAATTCCTTCAGTTTGGTTTGGGTCATAATGTAGGTATCGGTTAATTCGCCAAAGTAAATACGCGGTTTACCAATGGGAATATTTTCTCGAATCACTTCACTGGAGGTTCTGAGGGCATCGGCCTGGGTATCGGTGCCAATATCTTTAACAAAATAAAAGGGCAGTCCCCCCCGATCCACTAAATTAACCGGTGACAGGGTAAATCCATAGCCATGGGTATAGACTAAGTGTTGATTGACCCAGGTTTGGGCCTGGGGGGGAACGGCTTGGTAATCTAATTCCCTAGGGGAAATTAAGACTTGATTGAGAGCGGAATAGTTACTGGTGGTTAGGGATTTTTTAGCCTTAGAATTAGGGTCTTTGAGGTTGTGTTCAGTAATGGTATAACGGTCAAGATCCGCATCAAAAAACCGGTAATAGAGGCGAATTTGTTGCAGTTGACGATTGGTGGCCAGCAGGGGTTGGGGATCCCAAAGACGAATGTTATTGAGGGTGGCTAGATTTTTGCGTAAACTGGCGGTGGTTAATTCACCACTACCGGACAGGGTTAAGGATTGGATTTCCGATAGACGGAAGGCAGAACGGGTTGCTTGAATATTACGCGCTAGATAGGGTTTTTCCCGGGTGAGTTGATTGGGTTGGACGATCGCCAATTCCATGGTGATACCCCCCAGAATTTGTAAAACCATTAAGGCTCCGTAGGCTCCTAAAACCCAGGAAAATCGGGGGAAAGTGGGTCGAGCCGTCTGTTTTTTGAGTTTGTTGGGTTGCCAACCATAGTAGGCACATCCCAGGGCGATCGCCGCCGCCACGAGGATCAATAGGAGGTCAAGGGGTAAACGCCAATGCACATCGGTATAGTTCACCCCATAAACCACTTCGTTTTGCTGATAAAGCCGTTGGAAACGCATGAGACTATGACCCCAACTGAGCAGGAGCATTAAGCCTCCCCCCAGGCGACAAAGATGGGCCAGTTGTTCGCGGGAAAACCCCGGAAATTTGCCTTCCGATAGACTCTGGCCAGAGGTTAGATACCGTAAAGCAACACTGATGAAACTTGCTCCCCATAACCCGATTAACCATTGGGCGAGTCGTTGCCAGAGGGGGAACTGAAAAATATAAAACCCAATATTCAGATGGAATTGCGGATCGACTTGAGGAAAAGGAATTGGATTAAAACTTTTGGCGACTTCAGCCCAATGACCCGTCAGAAAAGCTCCCCATAATCCCGACAATAGGATCAGAATGCCCATCAGCGATCGCCGGGGTTGCCAAATCACCAAGAGGGTTAACCCAACCGTTCCCCAAAACCCCCATAAACCCAGGGTAACCGGAGCCACAGAGGAAACAGCTGAGCCCGTCGTTGCCGTTAAATGCTCAAGATTGGGCAGGGTAAAACGAGGAGTCCAGGCCGCTAGGGCCAAATAGACCGTATAAATCAGGAGACCCGTTAACAGTCCACCGAGACCCACGATGACCCCTAACAACGGTAACAAGCTCAACGGCGGAGTGTAGTTGAAGGCGATCGCCGGGGGCGGTTCGGGTAAATAGCGCGAGGAGGGCAACTGGGTATTGCTGGGACAGGGGGCTGGCCAACAGAATTTTTGGGCTTGACGCAGGTGATGATACCCAAAACTAGCCGATAGCCCGACTACGCCGAGTCCTAGGACCAATTGCCAGGCTAAACGTCCCAGGAAGACCCCCAAATAGCCTAATTCTTGATACCACCAAACTTCGGCCAGGAGATGGGCCACCAGTTCCACTGCGATTGCGATCACCACTAACCCCAGAACGCCCTTCAGGACAGGAAACTTCGCCATAGACTGCGTTAACTCTTCCGTACACCGTCATCCCAGGGTAGCAGACCGGCCCCTTCACCGTCTTGGCCTTTTCCCCTAGCTCCGTTCCGACTGCACAAAGGTGGCCACTAACGCTAATAACTGATTCGGTTGAAACGGCTTAGTGAGATAGTGATTCGCCCCTAAATCCATCGCCCGTTGACGATGTGTCTCATTTTCCCTGGAGGTTAACATCACTACTGGCAGCGATCGCCACTGTTGATCTCCGCGAATCAGTTGTAACAGAGAATAACCGTCCATATTCGGCATTTCCAGATCGCAAAACGCCATACTAATCGGCTCTTGATGACGACCCAATAACTCCCAGGCCTCTTTCCCGTCCCGACATTGGATCACCTCATAACCCGACCGCGATAAAACCCGTTGCAGTGTCCGTCTGACAGTAATCGAATCATCAATCACTAGAATCGTCGTTTTATCCGAGGAACTGGGTTCGGGATTCGTGAGTTTAGCCCGCTCCTGGTCTGAGAGAGGAGCCGGTAACTGTTGCCAGAGACGCTCAAAGTTTTCCGGCGCGAAAATGGGAATCACTTCACCCGTTCCCAACACCGTGCAACCAATCAGATAGGGCGGTAACGGCGTAATCGCATCCAGGGCCTTGACCACCAGGGGCCGTTCATCCACGATTTGATCCACCGCCAACACCGCAATCTGATCCTTCAGATTGACCATTAACCCCACATCCTGATTCTCCTGGGGTAGTCTGCCGGGAGTTTGGCCATAGGGCAGTAATTGGGCCAGGGAACGCACTGGGTATAATTGCTCTTGCCACCTGACCTGATGCTTGTGGGTTTCTTCTTTGAGGGAAATGGCCCGCAAAATGCTCTGGGAAGGAAAGGCAATTAAGCGTTGCTGGGAACGAACCAATAACAACGGCAAAATATTTAACGTCAGGGGAATCTGAATAACGAAACAAGTCCCTTGGTCCGGTTGGGTTTCCAGGTGGAGCCGGCCCCGTAATCCCTCCACTAAATGTTTCACAATATCTAAGCCGAGACCCCGGCCCGAAAGGTCACTGACCTGGGAGGCAGTGGAAAAGCCCGGTGCAAATAAACAATCCAACAGGGCTTCCTGGGAAAGGAATTGACTGTTTTCTGCCTCTAATAGCCCTAATTCCACGGCCCGGTGACGAATCTTGTCAAAATTAATTCCCCGTCCGTCGTCTGCTACCCGAATCACCACTTGGTTATGGGTCAAACTTGCGCCCAGGGTGAGGGTTCCCTGGGGATTTTTCCCCCGTTCTCGGCGTTCTTGGGGGGTTTCTAACCCATGGTCAAAGGCATTCCGCAACAGATGGGTTAAGGGGGTTCGTAATTGCTCCAGAATGGCTAACTCGACCAGGGTATTTTCCCCTTCAATTCGGATCTGAATCGGTTTTTGATGGCGATCGCTGAGTTGTTCCAACGGCTGAATAAAGGATTTGGCTAACATCCCGAAGGCGACTAAGCGCGATTCGGTTAAATCACTATCCAGATGATCCAGGGATTGCCGGACTTCAATGAGGGTTTCTTGCAGTTCCCGTTCTACAACATCAATGTCTTCTTGAATTTCCTGTACCTGCACCATTAATTCCTGAAAGCGTTGGAGCAAACCATGAACGGCGGTATAGCGGTCAAATTGCAGAGCATCGAAGTCCCTGGTCAGGGTGTCCGGGGGACTCGCTAGGCCATTCCCCGTAGAGGCCGGGCGGGTTTGTTCGGAAAAGGTCAGTTCATCGTAGAGGGATTCTACCTGTTCCCGGAGGGGAGCTAATTGTTGATTGCGTTGTTTCAGGTTACGGCTGGCCTGACGAATTTGTTGGTCGTAGGTTAACAACCGTTCATGGTTAATCAATAATTCACTAACGGTATTACTCATCCGAGTTAATCGTTCCAGGGGAACCCGCAGGTTTTGTCGGCTAGGGGCAGGTTTGGCGACTTTGGCGCGTTGGGGAGAGGTCGTGAATCCTCCTTGGCCGTCCTTGGTTAGGGGGAGGGATGGGGAGACGGGAGATGGGGGGACGGGGGGAGACGGGGGAGTGGGAACAGTTTGGGGGGAGAGTTCCTGGAAGCTAGGGGAGAAGGTCGGGGGAGTGCCGGCTAAAAATTGATGACGTTGGTGACGGATTTCGGCGATCGCCGTTGTCAGTAGGGGAATAAAGGGGTGGTGAGACTGGAGAGATTGGGTTTCTTGAATAATCGTTTCTAACCAGGGACAACTCAGGGCTTGCCCCAGGAGGGTACATTCTTCCGCCAGGACATGAAAATGCTCCTGTAACCGGCTTACATCCCCACTGGGTAACACCTTTTCGACCTTGGTTAAACAATCCTCTAGTTCTAAGTCCAGGGCGATTTTCACAAAGTTAGAAATACCGGTGTTAACCTCTGGGGTTGGTTCTGCCGTTTGGTGACTGGCGAGAAAACTTTCGAGGGTGAGGGCAATTTCCGTTTGGGTATGGGTATCCTCCTGACCGGCACTCGCCAAATCAATCAGGGTTTGCACTTCCTGGGTAGCCAAAACCAACAATTCAAAAACCACCGCCGTTTCTGCTAATTGGCGTTGTTCTAGGGCTTCAAATACATCCTCCATCTTGTGGCAAAGATGGTTCAGGGTCGGTAACTCGGCCATCCCCGCCCCCCCTTTCAAGGAATGGGCCGCCCTTCCCAAATTTTTATACAGACTAAAGCGTTGGTTGGCAGAGGGATCAGTGGAAAGTACCTGTTCAAGTTCCTGAAGTCCCTGATTTAACGCGGTTAGACATTCGGGGGCATCCTCTTCCAGGAAGGCTTGTCGGGCCTCGGCGGCGATCGCGGCTAATAGATCGGCATCTAACATAAAAGCGATGGGGGAATAGGACTAGAGGATTGAAGTCGTGGGGAATTTCCGTGCTTGGCAACCATTAGGCAATTTTGAATTGGGAAGCTGTGTTTTCTAAGGACTTCGCGGTTTCGACTAATTCCTGAAGAGAATCGGACACGACCTGAGAGCGATCGGACGTGGTTTTCGCCACCAAAGCGACCTGGGCCATCGCTTCCGTAACCTGTTGCGAGGTTTCCCGTTGGGATTCCGTATTGGTCGAAATGGCGGCTAACAGGGTGTCAATTTCGCGGCTAATTTGGGCCAGATTTTGCAAGGTTTCCTTGGTATTTTGAACTAATTGCGTACCAGTAACGACCTCTGAGGTACTTTCTTCCATCATTTGACTCATCTGGGCCGTTTCCTCTTGAATCCGCAGAATGACCTGTTCAATTTCCTGGGCGGAGACCGTGACCATTTCCGCTAAACGTCGCACCTCATCGGCAACAATCCGGAAACCTTGACCGTTTTCCCCCGCCCGCGCCGCCTCAATGGAAGCGTTAAAGGCTAAGAGGTTGGTTTTTTCGGAAATGCCGGCAATAATGCTGACAATTTTCGAGATTTCCTGGGAGGATTCCGCCAGGCGTTTGGATTTTTTCGACAGTTCGGCAATCTGACCGCGAACTTTATAAATACTATTCACGGTCTGATCCATTTTGACTTGACCCTCCTGGGCGGCTTCGTTCCCCTGGCGGGCAATATCGGCGGCATTTTGAGCGGTACGGTCAATGGATTCTAAGGAATCGGCCATGGCATTAATCGCCTGGTTGATGGCTTCAATGTCCTGGGTTTGGGCGATCGCCTGTTCCGAGAGGGTGGAAACGGACTGACTTTCCTGTTGGGCTTTCTGGTTAACTTCTTCGGCGGTGGTTAAAACTTTTTCCACCAAGCTCCGTAGCCCGGCGATCGTGGCATTAAAGGCATCGGCGATCGAGCCGACGGCTCCCGTTTCAATTTGGGTTTTAACGGTGAGATCCCCCTTGGCCGCTTCTTCAATATCCAGCAGTAAACGAATCACCCCTTCTTGCAATTCTTCCTTTTGACGACGTTGGGCTTCGGCTTCCTCCTGACGTTCAATCACAGATGCCTGAATGGTTTGGGCGTTAGCTTCAATCCGCTCGGCCATCTCATTAAAGGCATAGGCCAATTGTCCGACTTCATCCCGTGACTTCACTTCAGCACGTATGCCCATTTCCCCAGTTCCCAACTGTTGGGCGGTTTCCTGAAGCTGTTGGAGCGGTCGGGTTAAGGCGCGTCCTAGAACAGAAGCGACAAAGGCAGAAAACAGTAGGACAACCACCCCTATTCCTAACTGGAGCAGAAAGGTCTCTTGCAGTAGTGCTTCTAAACGGGTTTCTGGTGTGCCTCGAATGAGAAAGGCAATGGGTTGTCCCTCCAGGTTGAGGACTGGACGGATCGCCAAGGTGAGGGGCTGGCGATTAAGTTTCGTCCGCCCGGTAATGTCTGCTTTCGGGGATTTTTGGGATTGGCGGAGGAGAGAGAAATCCGTCAGAGGCATACTATTGAGCAGACGGGGTTGACTTTGGGGGGTAGTTCCTGGCTCACTCAGAACAGAGGTCACCAGGTCGAAGTTCCCCTTGGGTTGAGTCATGTAAATGGCACTATAACCGCCGCCCAAGGTTTCCACCGTTCCGTTCACAATGGGCGTTTTGCCATTGACCACATCCCCGGCCACCAAGACCCCTAGCACTTGACGGGTTTTGGGATCTTGGACAGGGGTTAGTACAAACCGAATGAGAGCCTGGGGAGTTTTGATATTTTGGGTATAGGGAGCGGCTTCGGTCGTCAGGTCTTGGGTGGAGATCAGGGTAGTGGCTTTGATTTGACGGGGTAAGGCAAGGACATCTTTGACCAGACCATCGGGATCAAAGAGTTGACCCTGGCGATCGCGGTTGGCGTTAACAATAATGCGGGCATCTTTACCAACGAGGGTGGCGTATTCAATTTTGCGGTTATTGACTTCGTTTTTCAGGATGGTTTGCAGTTGTTGGCGCAGGGGGAGCGGTAGGGGTTGCCCTTGGGCCTGGAATTGGGCCGCTTGAATGATGGCCGGATTATCCGATTGACCCCGAAACCCCAAACCCATTTGGTTAATTTTGATGTCGTAGTTGATGGAGGTGACGGCTAACTCGGCGGCGGCCTGCCGTTTCAGTTGATCTCGACCCGCGACTAAGGAAATGGCAATCCCCGCTCCGACCACGGCCACAACGGACAACGCGCTACAGGTTAAAAAAGCGATGAACTGCTTCGAGGCGATCGGTAAGTCTAAAATCCGTTGTAATAAATCTGGGGTTGACCCCTGCTCAATTTCGGTTTCGGGAATGAGATTCTTTGAGCCGGCATTGGGTAGCCCATGGCGATAGGAAAAAAAGGCTTCAGGTTGACTGCTGGAGGCCTGGGTTGGGGTCAACTTAGCCCGCAATTCTTCTAAGGCTTTTTCCGCCGAGCCTTTAAAAGAACCCTCTTGATCCTGTTGAATAATCTCTTGATAAACATCCATCGCCTCCAGGAGATAACCCCCCTGTTCCAACGCATTGGCTAAAACTACCTTAGCCACTAAATCCTGGGGATTCTCCTCGACCGCCCTTTGCAATGCCACAATTTCTTCAGGGTAAATCTGTTCCGTTCCCCCCAGGCGGTAGGAAGAATAGGATTGGGACGACGCGACTTCCCCGGCCCCCGGTCGGTCAGTTGGCCCTAAATGAGATTGCAGGTCAGCGATCGCCTTATCCAGGGTTGCCGTAAACAAGCGTTCCTGATCTAACCGTTGAACTTCCTGATATTCCGCTAGGGCCTCAGCCCAAAACTCCCCTTGCTCCAAAGCACTGGCTAGGGAAAGATGGGCCATCAAATCCCCTGGATTTTCTGCGACAGCCGCCTGGGCCGCCAAAATTTCAGGGGAGAAAGAAGATTTCGGAAGGGAAGAAGTGGCAGTCATATGGATTAGCGGAAGTTCAAATAAGGAATTAAGCGTCGTTCAAAGCAAAAAGTGAGATGTCTTAAACCAAACCCGTCAACACTGTTGGCTCCTGAAGCCATTGAAAGATTCGCTCCACACTCAAAATGGGTAAGGGGAAAGGGGTCGTCCCCTGCAACACCTGACCGGTTAAGCAGGGATGAGTATGAGGCTGAATCTCTTGCGGATCAAAACTGACAATTCCCTTCAAAGCCTTAACAACCCCGGCCACCCGTAGTCCCCCCTGGGTTAAAACAATCGCCGTAGATTTTTCGGGAGAGCCGACCCGCTCCCCACACCCCGGTAAATTTAGGACAAGGCCCAAATCCAACATCCACAGTAAACGCCCCCGTTGATTACTAATCCCCAACAGAGCCGGTGTTAACCCCGGAATCGGACAAAGTTCCGACCAGGCAAGAGATAACACCTCCGCCGTGTGTTCTAAAGGGATTGCCACCCGCCAGTCCGGTTCCAATTCCACCTGAAAGAAATCTACCGTCATACGCTCTAAAATCCATCCCGTTTGGTTAACACAAAAACCAGACATCTTGGGCAGACTTCTCCGGTAACCTCTCAACCCTTTGGCCCAGAAATTCGCCCGCCTCAACTTCCCTGTCAAGTCAAATAGCCCTTAGCGGCAGTGAACAGATCACTAGGGCTATAGGGTTTAGTCAGATAGGCATTTCCCCCCTGCCGTAACGCCCAGAATTTATCGTAATCTTCATTCTTGGTGGAACAGAAAATAATCGGAACCTCCAATTTTAATTCCTGACGAATCGTTCGACAAACATCATAACCATTCATCTCCGGCATGATAATGTCTAAGAAAATGAGGTCCGGTAATGGATTCTCCGCTAACCAGGCGATCGCCGCTTGCCCCGAACCCACAACATCCACATCAACCCCTAAGGTTTTCAATAAACCCGACAGCAACATCTGGTCGGACTTGGTGTCTTCGACCACAAGAACCTTTTTCATAAAGCAATTTACTCCTGAATAGTAGAAAAAGAGGGATTGAGGACATGGGTTTTGACCATGCGGACTAGATCATCGGGAATAAACGGCTTACACATATAATCCACCGCCCCAACCATGCGGGCCTTTACGCGATCAATAATGCCCGTTCGCCCCGTTAACATAATAATTGGGATGTCTTTCAGCGCCGCCGACTTGTGACAAAGACCACACAACTCATAGCCATCTATCTCCGGCATATTAATATCCATTAAAATTAAACTAGGTTTAGCGTGAAGTAAGGTCGTTAGTGCCTTAAACGGTTCCCGAATGCTTACTACTTGAAAACCACTGGCCTCTAGGGTAAATTTCACCACCCGTTGAATAGCCGGGCTATCATCCACACAGGCAATGAGCGGGCGATACTCCGTCGTAGGTAAACGATAGGGCAGTAAATTAATGGTTTGCGATTGAACCAACGGTTGCAAGGTTAAAGCCACATTCAGCGTACTGGTCTTAAGGCGATGAGCCACATCATACAAACACAATTGTTTTTCCAATAACCCCTGCAAGATGGCTAAATTTTCCTCAGAAATCTGACTAGATGCGCTCAAGCGTTGCATGGACTCCCGAAAGAGAGTTTCCTGGGTAATCACCGGTCGCTGAAACGGGGAAGGGATAAGCGGATGTAAATGAAACCACTGTTTCACTTGACGTTCCACCGGTTGCATAATTTGCTTAAGATTCAAATACAGCAGTAAATGTTCTAAGCCCACCGTATTTTCAAAATGACAGAGAACCTGCCGCAAAGACAAAACATGAATCAACGCCTCCTGGGTAAACTTTGCTAACACCGAACGAATCTGCTGAAAAGAAAATTCTCCCGACTGCCATAGCTCACAAAGATATTGATAATCATCCTCTAAATTCTCTGTCAAGGAAAAGCGTTTCTCCGGCACATAACGATGCAATAAATAATTTAAACGCTCCGTTTGACCCACTTCACTGCCCGCAAAATGGATTCGGCCATTGCCGAGGTAAAGTCGCCAGCGCAAGGAAGGTTCATGGGGATTATGAATAATTAACTTGCCGGAAGCCTGGTTGACAATCAACTTTTGCAGGGTCTTATAAAGAGAACCTTGCTGCTGATTACTCAAGGTGGGAGACGAAGAAACGGTATTCATGGTTGTTACCATCGGCGCTAGGGATCAAAATTCATAACCAGAACCAACAAACACATCATCAATTAGTTATCCAGAGTACCATCAAAAGAAATTCCTCATCTCCAGGATTGAGGGCTAGAGTGGACAACCTTGATCTAAATATCCAATGCTTTAGATTTAGCGTCGTTATCTGTCCTCGATCGCCTTCAACTATGGTGGAAATTTCTCGGTTTTTAACGTCCCACCGGTATTCAAGATGTTGAAGAGGGGGGGATGTTGCTCTAAAGATATTCAAAAATGTCCCTTAGGTTATGTAACAAAGATTACAGTCACCTCAAGAAAGGACTATATTCAACAAGGATTCTTTATCTTTATTCTAGTTCCGCATGAGTTTGTGGCTACGAGAGAATAAGACTTTGAGACTCTTGATTTTATCGAGATCCCTGTAATTAGTGTTTATTTCACTGAAAAACGCTTATGGGAAGAGACAAAAGACAGTTCATAAGCTCTTCTTTGGGTGAAACCCTTACGTGACAAGTCTATGGCAACGCAGGTAAGACACAAACTAATTCGGAATCAGATTTATAGCCTTTTTCCATTTCTTCAGGAAATATTTCTGGATATTTCTCCCTCATTTTATCTAGGTAGGCTCGATACTCTTTCGGCTTTTGTACCAAGTCTTCATACTGGACTCCTTCCTCTATCG
>JACCDQ011248806.1_pt1 | contig 35973 bp, 29 predicted proteins | sample 7446031 | NCBI WGS metagenome assembly JACCDQ01 (sample SAMN15323442, study PRJNA562643) | freshwater metagenome | isolation source: river surface water | place: USA:Blue River Watershed | collected 2017-08-17 | reverse complement strand
TATGGTAACATGTTGCGTGCGATGAGAGGTTAATCCCTTTCTTTAAATATTTATTTAGTAGTAACAAATTAAAAATTAAAGAAAATGGCAGGTGGTAAGGAAACCCCAAGACAGAAGATGATCGGTCTCATGTACTTGGTATTGACTGCACTTCTTGCGTTGAACGTGTCTAAACAAATTCTCGATGCTTTTGTAGCCATCGAAGACAACATTCAACGAGGAAGTATTACACAATATGAGCGTGGGCAAACTGCAAAAGGTTCACTCATCGAAGAACTCGGCAGTGTAACCAAAGACGAAGCTGGTCGCGCAAAAGCTGAGAAAATCAAGAAATACCTTGGTATGATTGATAAAATCGACAAAAATGTTGGCGAATTTATCAAGTACGTAGATGAGCTTAAAATCGAACTCATTGGTAAAGTTGAAGGTCCTGAAAAGATCAAGACAGCAAAAATGAACGATAAAGAAAGTATCATTTGGAAAAAGTATGACCCAAAGACACCGTTGCTTCCAGCACGTTTGTATTTGCAAGCTATTCAAACCAAAGACAACTTCGACGTTCCTATGCACGAAATAGTTGGTTCTGAAATCTCAAAGGTTGATCCTACAAAAAAGGGTAAGAAACTTTGGGAGATGTTCAAAGGCCTTCGTTCTTCAATCGTAGAAACTGCCGGTAACTACAAAGAAGGTGAGAAGAATACTTGGAAACTCAAAGTGAAAGAAATAAATGCCTATGCAGATTTTCAAGATCTTGAAAAACAAATCTTAAAAATGTTCAACGCTCCAGGAAACAAAGTCAATCCTGAAGATTTAGAGGCGCTTGTATCTATTTATCAAGAATTGACCAAACAAGAATTTGCTGATCACCATGAGGCTAAAAATATCCATTGGTTAGGTCGTACTTTTGACCACGCTCCTTTGGTTGGTGCTTTGGCTTCTTTGAGTTCTATGCAGAACGAAATTTTGGCTGCTCGTGCCAAAGCGGTCAACTTGTTAAAATCAAAAGTAACAACCGGTGAGTTCTCATTCAACAAAATTCAGCAATTGGTAAGCGGCCCTGGTGTTGCTACTGCTGGTGAAGAAATTGAATTGCTCGTTACAATGGCAGCTTATGACTCAGATAAAAATCCTGGCGTCACGTCAAGTACTGGTAATGTTGAAATCAAGGAAGGTATCGGCCGCATCAAAATGAAAGCTGGCATGACCGACATGAAAGTAAACGGTACCGTTACCATTGTCAACAAATCTGGCGTTCCATACAAAAGAGATTGGGAATGGAAAGTGGCTATCGTTAAAGCTCAGGGTTCAATTTCACTTCCTGAAATGAGCGTTTTATACAAAGGATGGAATAACAAAGTTGTACCTGTGGTTGCTGGTGCAGTAAGTTCTTCAATCAGCGTAGATGGCGGTAGTGCAACAAAAGCATCTTGGACAGACGCTGAAGGCAACAAATACGACGGATATTACGTGAACGTAACAGGTGCTTCAAAGTTTGTAACCATTACTTTGAATGGTAAAGATAAAGATGGTAAATCTAAATCTTTTGGTAAATTCAAATACAAAGTGAAACCTTTCCCTAACGCAACGTTACAAGGTTCAACTATTTCAAAAACAACAGGTTTCAAAGCAGTAGTTTCACTCGGTCCAGACTCACCTTTTACAGGCGTATCTTTTACAGTAGTTGGCGGTGCCATCATTGTTGGAAACGAAGAAATTCCTTTAGTTGATGGTAGAGTTCCAGCATCGGCACTTGCTAAAGTTAAAGCTGGTAAACGTGTTGCGATCGATGTAACTTACAAACGTACGGGCAGTAATGAAATTAAAACTGCTTCGTCTGTATTGAAAGTTGTATCGTAATTTCAAAAAATGAGGATTATGAAAAAAGTATTGTTGGTTTTTGTTAGCGTATTATCGCTCACTATTCAAGCCCAAGATCGTCCGCAACGCGGCCCGTACAACACGCTTCCTGGAGGCGTAGTTGATGGTGTTGCCATTCAAGAGGAAGTTCCTGTGCGCGCTAAAGTAGAGTACGAATATGTACGTGCTAGTGATGTCACTTGGCAAAAGCGTGTGTTCTCTCGCATCGATGCGCGTGAAACCATGAACCACGATATCTTTTTCCCATATGATGCTTTTGACGGAGATTTGGCTTCAGGCTCAATGTATCGTCCGAGCAACGCAAGCGAAATCGATGACCCAACCTGGAATAAAGATCAGCGTCGTTGGTCTCTCTGGACGGTCATCATGCGCCACATCTTCCTTGGAGATCTAACAGTTTATCGTGTAGCAAGTGAGTTTTATCCTGATGCAGAAGATGGCTACAGCTTAAAGTACCCAATTCAGCGTCAAGGACAAAACGACTACTTTGAAGTGAAGAAATACCAAAAAGATGTTACCTCACTTATGGCATCCGGCGGTTTAGGTCCAAAACTTAGAATTTACCGTCCGCTATCTGAAGACACAATGGATGTAATCAGAACAGAACAAAGTCTTCAAGAATATCTTGATAGCTTGCGTTCCGATTCAGATTACGAAGAGTTGTTTGGTATTGACCAAGAAAAACTTCAGGACTGGTGGAACCTTACAACTGTTAATTCTCCAGTAAGAAAAGATGCGATCTCAATGTTTGTGCCTTCTAGCAATATTGTTGCTTATCACATCAAGGAAGATTGGTATTTTGACAAAGAGCGTTCAGTTTTAGACAAGCGCATCATTGCATTAGCTCCAGTAGCACGCTATACATTTGAGGAACCTGAAGAAGGTGAAACAGCTGTTCGTGGAGAGCTATTGGTTTACGATCAGTTGGGCAAGCCCTACAAGTTTGATGCACAAGCCAATGAATTCTTAGAATATACAGGCCGTGTTGAAGAACGCGAAATGTTTTGGTTGTATTTCGATGAATTGCGTAATGTAATTGTGAACTACTATGTTTACAATGACCAAAACGATGCGCAATGGATGTCATTTGATGACCTTTTCTGGAAACGCAAGTTTTCATCAGTTATCTACCGAGTATCTGACAAATTTGATCGTGAAATCCAGGATTACAAATTTGGTGTAGATGCTTTGTATGAAGCTGAAAAAGTCAAAGAAAGCATCCGCGATTGGGAACACAATCTCTGGCATTTTTAAGATGATAAAATTTATAAAAGCCCCGTTGAAAAGCGGGGCTTTTTTCGTTTAATTTTGTAGCGTGAAGTGGATAGGAAATCGAATTAGCTTTAATGATCAAAAAGACAAGACAACCATTGTCATCGATCCGTCTAAAAATGTTTGGATATCGGCGATTATGGGAGCTTGGTTGGGTATGTGGTATGCCATTGGCGGCACCGTGATCTGGGCCCTAAATGTCATGAAGCTCAAAGGTCAAGAGGAGTTGATTTTATGGATTTTTCTCGTCTTTTGGTTGTACTATGCTTGGCGTGTAACCATGAGTTTCTTTTGGAATATTCGCGGTCAGGAATACATCAAGATAGATGCTGATGCCTTTTATTTGAAGAAGTCATTTTTGCATTTTGGCAAATCGGTACCCTATTACTTTGACAATATCAAGAACTTAAAATTTGAGATTCCAAAGGAAGGAAGTTTCCAGGCGCTCTGGGAGAGTTCTCCTTGGATCAACGGTGGCGAACGGTTTGAGTTTGATTATTTCCACCAGAAGGTTCGTTTTGGCAAAAAACTAAATGAAAAGGAAGCCAAGTTATTATTTCAATTGATTTCAAAAAAAATTAAATCCTGATGTACGGTAAAATTAAAGCACATTTAAGTGACGAATTGGCACAAATAGAGCAAAATGGATTGCTTAAAAGGGAGAGAATCATCACTTCGCCACAAGGAGCAAACGTTACAGTAAGTACTGGTGAAGAAGTGGTCATCATGTGCGCCAATAACTATTTAGGCTTGTCTTCACATCCAGAGGTTGTTGCTGCTGCCAAAGATGCATTAGATACGCACGGTTACGGAATGTCTTCAGTGCGCTTCATTTGTGGAACTCAAGATATCCACAAAACTTTAGAGCAGAAAATTGCTGAATTTTATGGCACCGAAGACACCATTTTATATGCAGCTGCTTTTGATGCCAATGGAGGGGTTTTTGAGCCATTGTTTACTGAAGAAGACGCCATTATATCAGATGAACTCAACCACGCTTCTATTATTGATGGCATTCGTTTGTGTAAGGCGGCGCGCTATCGCTACAAGCACTCTGATATGGCAGATCTAGAAGCACAACTTCAAGCTGCACAAGCACAGCGCCACCGAATTATCGTTACAGACGGCGTTTTTTCAATGGACGGAGACCTCGCCAAAATGGATCAAATTTGTGCATTGGCAGATAAGTACGATGCAATGGTCATGACAGATGAATGCCACTCAGCAGGTTTTATCGGCAAAACAGGCCGCGGTGTACCTGAGCACTTTGGCGTCATGGACAAAGTAGATATCGTAACAGGTACCTTGGGCAAAGCGCTTGGTGGAGCCATGGGTGGTTACACAACAGGTAAAAAAGAAGTGATCGAGATGTTGCGTCAGCGTTCTCGTCCATATCTTTTCTCCAATTCACTTTCTCCAGCAATTGTAGGCGCCTCCATTAAAGTATTTGACTTATTGAGCGCCACTACAGAACTCCGCGACCGTTTGGAGGCCAACACAGCGTATTTTAAAGAGCGCATTGTTGCAGCAGGTTTTGACATCAAGCCAGGAGGTTCGCCAATTGTTCCTATTATGCTTTACGACGCAGCTTTGTCACAAGAATTTGCCAATCGCTTGCTCTCAGAAGGTGTTTATGCAATTGGCTTCTTTTATCCTGTGGTTGCAAAGGGTCAGGCGCGTATCCGCACCCAAATTTCGGCTGCACACACGCAAGCGGACTTAGACAAAGCGATTGCCGCATTTATCAAGGTTGGAAAAGAACTCGGTGTGATTAAATAGCACCGTCCAGCGCTACATTACTGAATTTTTGATATTAACTTTCCTTATATTTGTCATATGCCAAATTTGGGAAAGATCTTCTTGTTTGCTATGATTCAGCTTTTTGTTTTCAAGGCTGTTTGCACAGGTATTCTGCCCATTTTGAAATCTGACCAACAGCTCTGGGTCTTAGAAGAAAGTCAGGAGAATGAAGAATCCGATGACACCTTTGAATTGAAGTTTACAGATGATTTCATTGATTTCACTGAGCAAATAGAGTTAAACAACCAACTGAATTTTAGCTCAACTAAAAAGGCTTATGCTTCCTATAATGCCTCCCTTTATATTGGGCATCCAAACCAATCTTTTCGACCTCCCTGTGCTTAATGACTGAAAATATTTCATTCATTAATTCAAGCATATGGCATCATTTTTTAAATTTTGGAAGCAAGATCTTCCAGCGGGTGGTCAATCAAAATTAGCAGCCGTTTTTCATGGCTTATTGTTGTTTTTTTCAATTCTCTTTTTGAGTTCTGTACGCAATTTGATTCCATTGGCAGCAGTATTGGTTTTACTCAAAGGTATTGGTATCGGCATTCTTATTTCGATTTTCTATATTCTCAAAAGGAATTTTCAAAATCATTTTACCAAGGAAGAAACCAATGAAGCGTGTAGCATAATATTATCTGAAGAGGTTACCTTTTTGACTAAAGGAGGAATCCTTGATGCATTGCAACAAAGCAAGAATAAGCGCATAATTATCGATGCGTCAAGATCGAAATGTATCGATTTAGATGTACTTGAGTCCTTGCAGGAATTTCAATTCAACGCCGAACAAGAAGAGCGTCAACACATCAGTTTCATCAATTTATAATGGAGAATTTTTATAACGAGTTGTTGGAAAACAACAAAAATTGGGTGGCGAGTAAACTTCTTTCTGACCCAGATTATTTTAAAAAACTTTCTGTCGGGCAAAAACCGCCAGTACTTTGGATTGGTTGTGCTGATAGCCGTGTGCCCGCCAATGAAATCATTGGTGCCGAACCCGGTGAGGTTTTTGTGCATCGCAATATTGCCAATATGGTCGTGCATTCCGACATGAATATGTTGTCTGTGCTTGACTACGCGGTAAATGTTTTGCAAGTAAAGCATATTATTGTGTGTGGGCATTACGGTTGCGGTGGTGTGCAAGCGGCCATGACCAATAAGCACATTGGCCTTATTGATAACTGGATTCGCCACATCAAAGACGTTTACCGTCTGCATCGATCAGAACTCGATGCAATTGAAGATGAAGCAAGTCGCTTTGATCGTTTTGTAGAATTGAATGTTTTTGAACAAGTGCTAGACTTAGGTAAAACTTCAATTGTTCAGGCGGCTTGGGAACGCGGTCAGGAAATTCATGTACATGGTTGGGTCTACGCGATTCACGACGGCATGATACGGGATTTACAGGTTACACTCAAAGACAATGAGACGCTCAGCGATGTCTATAAGTTAGATTTATAAGAAACACAAGCCTTTGCGGGTCATTTCCCAATTTTAATTGTGTAATTTCGTGTCATGGAATTACTCATGATCATTTTATTGGTTTTGATCAACGGGGTCTTTTCAATGTCAGAAATGGCGTTGGTCAGCTCAAAGCGTTATAAATTGGAAAAAGCGAGCAAGCGCGGTAACAAAAAAGCCCGTAAAGCACTCGAGCTTTCAGAGAAACCAACACGCTTTCTCTCTACTGTACAAATTGGCATTACGCTTATCGGTATCCTCTTAGGGGTCTATTCAGGTGAAAACCTCACAAACGATTTCATGGCATTACTTGATAAAGTAAGCGTGCTCAAACCATATAGTCAAGAATTGGCCACGGGCTTTATTGTCGTGACCATTACTTATTTTTCGATTGTGCTCGGAGAACTTGTTCCCAAACGCATCGGAATGGCTTTTCCTGAAAAAATCATCACTTTCATGGCAGGCCCAATGCAAATATTAGCATTAGTCACTGGGCCATTTGTGTGGTTACTCACTTCCACAAATAATTTATTTGTAAAGATTTTAGGCTTAAATGATTCCACTGATCAGGCGGTTTCGGAAGAGGAAATCAAATCGATTTTAAAAGAAAGTGCGCAAGGAGGAGAAATCCAAGACATCGAGCATTCTATAGTTGAGCGCGTTTTTGAATTAGGAGACCGCAAAGTGAAATCTTTGTTCACGCACCGCAGTGAAGTTGTGTTCTTCAAAGAAAGTGACACTTGGCAAGAAATTCGCCAAAAAATTGATGAGCAAAAACACTCTGCCTATCCGGTTTCCTCGAGCAATGACTTAGATGACATCACCGGTATCATCTTACTCAAAGATCTTTTTGGTGGCCATACAGAACAAGATTTCAAAGTGGTCAATTACATCAAAGACCCCATTTATTTCAATGAAAATACCAGTGCATATCAAGTGCTGGAGTCTTTTAAAAATGAAGGAAACCATTATGGTATTGTGGTCGATGAATACGGTTCAGTTCAAGGCATCATTACCATGGATGACATGCTCGATGCGTTGGTTGGAGAAGCCACAGAACACTACCAAGATGAATACAAAATTGTTCAAAGAACCGACGATTCCTGGTTGGTAGATGGTCAGTATTCCATATTTGATTTTGAGAAGTATTTTGATGTGCTCGTTACGGACGAACAGAATTCCTATGCCACCGTTGCCGGCTTGTTTATTTCACACAAAAATGAAATTCCAGAAGTAGGCGACACGCTCATTGTCGATCAATTGCAATTAGAGGTTGTCGATAAAGATGGTCCTAGAATTGATAAATTATTGGTGACCTTACTTGAGAAGTAGGTAGTGGTCTCGCCAGGAATCGAACCTGGATCAAACGTTTAGGAAACGCTTATTCTATCCGTTGAACTACGAGACCAATTGTTGTATTTCTTGCCAAACTTTTTCGGCAGCGAGGTCCCAATTGAATGCCAAAACACGTTTCTTACCAGCTTCAACTAATTGGGTTTGCAAAGCTACATCATTTTTCAATTTTTCCATGGCTTTAGCGATAGCTTCCACATCAAAGGGGTCCACAAAAAGTGCCGCATCGGCAGCAATCTCTGGCAAACAACTTTGATCACCTGCAATGATTGGTGTTTGGGCAGCCATTGCTTCGGCTAAAGGCATGCCAAAGCCTTCAAAGTAAGGCACATAAACAAATGCTGCCGCTGCCGCCATGATGTTCGCGAGTGTCTTGGTTTCGATATGACCTTTGAAATGAATCCGTTTGGCAAGATTAGATTCAATTTCAAAAGATTGGTCTTTCCACATTGCTGCTCCTACGATAACAAGTTGATAGGAAGAATCTGTCTGAGCAAACAATTGAAAAGCTTGGAGCAAGCGGTGGATGTTTTTTCTTGGGTGCAGCGAGCCCACAAATAAAAAGTAAGGTGCATTAAAGCCCAATTGCTGCTGGATATTGTCTTTTTCTTGAATTGAAATGGGTTGGTATTGCGCGTTGACCCCATTATAGATGACGCTGATCTTTTCAGAAGGTATCTGATAACTAGAAATGATGTCTTTTTTAGTGGTTTCGGATACCGTTACAATTTGAGTTGCAGCTTTTGCAAAGCGAGGAAAGTACTTTTTATAATACCAGGCCACCCATTTAGGGAGGTCTTGCGGAAAATGTTCAAAATTGAGGTCGTGAATGCTGGCGAGCACGGGTACTTGTATGCTGAGCGGGAACATTCCGTCGGGTGTCCAAAATACATCGATCTGATCTTTCTGAATGGCTCTTCTCAAGCGCCATTGAAACCAAATAACGTATAGGAAAGGATGTCTAGTTGGCGGAAATACACTTTTGCAAATGACATTTGGTCCAAAACTAAATTGAGGGTCGACAGGTCGGTCAAAATATAAAACAAATGAGTGTTCAGGGTGTGCAACCGTCATTCGCTTGACAATTTCTAGCGTGTAATTTCCAAAGCCTTCCATTTTTTGGCCAAGTAAGGATCTGGTATTGATGCCAATGCGCATGCTAAAACTCGAGAATATAATTGGTTTGTTTTTCTTGTCCGATGGTAGTGGATGGGCCATGGCCGCAATAAACGACCGTTTGTTCAGGAAATTTGAACATGACGTTAAAAATGCTATTTTTCAAGGTTTGAAGGTCGCCACCTGGCAAATCTACCCGGCCAAAACTGCCTTTGAATAAGACGTCTCCGTTGATCACAAAACCACTTTCGTGATAGAATACTACGTGGCCAGGCGCATGTCCTGGGGTATGATAAACGTTGAATTTTAAGGCGCCAAATTGAACTTCTTGTTGGTCTTGAAGTTCAAAGCTAGGCACTTCAACTTCTTTGTAATTTTCAAATCCATACACATGTGCATAGCTCTTGACAGACTCCCAAGTGCTGTGGTCTGCTGCATGCAGATAGGCCGGTGCTTTGAAACGATCTTGGCAAAATGCGGCGCCTAAAATATGATCGATGTGGGCATGTGTAAACAGAATTGCTTTGACCGAAAGTCCATTTTCGTTGATATAAGCGAAAAGCGCTGTTTCTTCTGCTCTTGTATAGCAACCGGGGTCAAAAATGACGGCGTCTTGGCCATCAGAGACGACAAAGGTGTTTTCTTGAAAACCATTAAAGGAGAATACTTGTATCTGAACTGACATGTTTCAAAGTTACTGCAAATCTGCTTTAGCGCAGCAAATTGACATGACCTGTCAGGACTTCTTTTCTGTTTAAGTAATCGGTGTATTTGATTTTCCAGGTATAGGTGCCATCTTGACAAGGACGGAAGTTGTAGGTGCCGTCCCAGTAGTCTTTAAGGTCTGAAAATTGGTAAATGAGCTCGCCCCAACGGTCATAGATACTGACCTCTACCTCAAGAAAATTACCGCCAACAACTCTGAAATATTGATTGAACATATCGCCGTCTGGCGTGAAGGTATTTGGTACGTAAAAGAACGGGTCAAAGAATATATTGACTTGACTTTGTGCGGTACACCCATTTTCATCGGTGAAATAGACAGAATAAATGGCATTCTGATTGGGTGTTACTTCAGTTGACTGACAGGTCGGACAAGAAACTTCGTCTTGTGGCGTCCATAAAAAGGCACCGGGCCCAGAAGGGTCTGCTGTAAGTTGGATGACGTCTCCTTGCACGGCAAAGATGTCGGATCCTGCACTCACAAAAGCAGGTTGATACACGTTGACTTGAACGTAGGCAGAATCTTGGCAACCTTGTGCATCTGTACCAATGACCATGTAAGTGGTGTTGTATGGAGGTAAAACAGACACCTGAGCACCGTTGGCGCTCGAGCCATTAGCGCTCGGACTCCACTCGTAATAGAGTGCACCACTTGCCCAAAGATTGGCTGGGCGCCCCGGACAAACGATGGTGTCGTTTCCAGCGTAAATTTGAGCGGTGAGAATAGCCACCCAAACAGAGTCTGTTTCTGTTCCGCAACTATTTGTGACATCAACAAAATAATATTGACCAACTAACGGGTTGATTTGAACGGTTTGGTTTGTTGCACCAACCAAGTTGTTATTCGGATACCAGAAGTAGCTGGTGCCACCTGCAGCGGTAAGTGGCATTGAGGTGCCATAGCAAAGCGCAACACTATCTATGAGTTGTGGAACAGGTGGGTTGTTGAAAACCGTGATGCTGATCGAGTCTTGAGCTGTACAACCATTGGCTGATGTGGTGGTGGCGGTGTAGGTAATATTGTTGGCTGGAGTTGAGATTACATTGGTGCCGTTTGTCGTGTTGAGGAAGTTTCCTGGAGACCAACTCACCGTACCGCTTGCAGTGGCTGCAATATTTACACTTTCTCCGATACAAATAGTGGTGTCGTTGGGCAGGGAAATGGTCGGGGCACTGACGTCAAGGGTTACTTGAACGGTGTCTGAACCACAGGAGTCTGCAATAATGACGGAAAAGGTTGTGGTGGCAAAAATTGTAGCAGTAGGATTTGCGATCGTTGGGTTGTTGAGCACATTTGCGGGAGACCAGCTGTATGTTGTTCCGCCATAGGCATCTAGTTGATAGGAATCGCCTGGGCAAATGCTAACTGCTGGTTGCACCGCACCTGCTGTGAAGCCACCGATATTGACGGTAACAGTGACTGAATCTGGGGTAAAACAGCCCGTTGAATCGAATGCCACGAGCAAGACATCATAAGTGCCGGGTGTGGTGTAGGCATGAATGGGTTCATAGACACTTGAGGTGGTGCCATCTCCAAAATCCCAGAAAAATGAGTTGGCATTCAGTGAATTGTTGTCGAAGTAAACACTTTGTGGAATGCAAATGAGTGGTTGTGGCTGAGCTGCAATGGCTTCTATGGTACTTAGTTCAAATTTGAAGCAAGCTAAATTACAATTGGAACTCTGATTGGTTGGTGACCATGAACCAGGGGTGCTGGTAAAACCGTAGTCATTTCCACCACAGGCGCCACAAACGGCATGGTAAATTCTGCCCTGATTGTCAAAGCGGGAAGTACCACCATCTACGTGATTGGAACTGCTGTTGATACCGCCCATAAAAGTGGCATATTTAAGGGCACTTGCATCTTGATCAAGAACAGCGATGTAAAAATTAGAACCGTTGGTATTGAGCTGGTAAGCATCAAGCGTCACTGGAAAGTTATTCGTGGTTGAATAAATTGCAGGGGCATAAATGGTATTTAGTGTACCACCCCATCCAGCAAGATAAATGTCGTAACAATCGGAAATAAGGAAAGCAGTTGGTGATATTTCTACGTGTCCGGTAGCCGCACCAATCATGGTTGTCCAGTTGGTGACAGATAAATCTTGGGCATATTTGCGTAAAAACTGACCAGAATTCGCATTTGCATAACATCCGGGGGTAACGGCCCATGAAGATTCGGATTGTCCGTAAACATAAACGGAATTGTTGACGTCTGTACGCACAAAGTAGGTCTGATCGTATTCGGATTGCCCCATGTAGGTACCAGATTGCAAAGCTCCACTTGCTGCATTGATGCGCAAAGCATAACCATCTGAAATACCGCCGTTAAACGTGAGGTCGTGTCCGCCTGTAATGGCTAAAGAACTTGAGGTGGTTCCGCCTGCAACGTATACGCTACCATTGGTGCCAGTGGTTATGGAATTGCCCGATTCTACGCCGCTTCCGCCAAAATAGGTGCTCCAAAACATTTGAGATAAGCCTGAGTTCATTTTGAAAACAACGGCGTCTTGAGTGCCATTGAGCAACCCTTGGAATGCATTGGTTGTTGGAAAATTCGTAGAAATGGTTGTGCTAGAAATGTAGACGTTTTGATTGGCATCCAATACGATTTCGCCGCGGTAGTGATCACCATAGTTGTAATTGAGCGCGCTGATATTCATGCCATCAGTGTTGGTGCCGCCTACATACGTCGAGGAAAGGAGTGCGGTTCCTGTAGCATTTAGGCGCGCCACGTAAATATCGGTGCCATTGAATTCTAGGGCGTCATACGTCAAATAAGGACCTCCATTAAAGGTGTTGTCATAGGACTGTCCGGCCATTGGGAAGTTGGTAGAGGAGGTGACGCCATAAATATAAAGCTCACCATTTGGCGCGCAAACAATACTGTGCGGCGTTTCATTGCCAGAGCCTCCGATATAAGTAGAGTAGAGGAGGGCAGTTCCGTTGGCATTGAACTTTGTGATCCCTACATCCATCGGGAAGGTTCCGGTACCGGAGTTATAGGAGGGATCATAAGCTCCTGCTGTGCTTGGATACCCAGACCCAAAAACGATTCCACCTCCAAAAAGATTCCCGTTGACGTCAGGAGTAGCGGTAAAGCCCCAGTTGTCTACGGGTGAACCCGTGAAGGTAGAAAATGTCAAACTCGGGTCGATGTAAAGCGCAAAATTTGGATCATAGGAAGATCCAACTTGAAATGAAACGATATCCTTTTCGATTACAAATTGAATTGGCACTTCTGTCCTTTGAGATTCCGAGAGGATATTCCATGCTTTAGGTGCACTGTAGGTGATTTCGCCAAAACGATGTGTGAGGTGCAGAAATCCTTGCGCATCGATAAACATGGTGTCGGCGCCAAGTATTTGAAAATCGAATTGATGGATATCTGAATGAGGGAAGAGCTGAAGGTGAAAAGCAAATTGTTGCTTGTCTATGAGGTATTTTAAATCGCCGCCAGTAAAAAAGTTACTTGCACTCAACTGGCGCACACCATGCACATTTGATTTCCATTTACTTTGGTCGTTTCCGATAAAGTAATTGTGGTAATGCGTGCTCGAATCTTGTGCGGTAAATGAGGCGTTATGTGCATGCAAAAACTGATGTTTAATGGCATGATAAGTAGTGCCTTCGTGCGCTTCATGTGTTTCTTTTGTCTCGTGATTGTGAAAAGTAGCATCGGACAAAAAATAGGTAAGACCTTGTTGTTCGATATAAAGCCGACCAGAAGAAAGGGGCATATTGTACAAAATACGGTTGTCCCACTGGCCATGATTAGGATACATCCAGATTTCTTGGGCAAACGCCGTTTGGATCAGGCTGACTAAAAATAAGACACGTATTAGGTTCATGAGTTGAGTAAATTTAACACAAACGGGTGCAATCTCAAAATAATAAACTATCTAAAAGCGAGAAGGTTGCCAAAGTCCGTATAAAAATATTGCGTTTGCTAGAAAAATGCTGTTTATTTGTGTTCCCAAAAGCTCAATGATGAAACTTTTTACATTTCTTTTTTTCGTTTTGATTACACTGCAGGCCAATCAGGCATTTGCACAAGATTATTCTCGCTTGAAAATTTTTGCCAATGAGCAAGAGCTACTAAAGCTGTCAAATTTAGGTGTGACAATAGACCACGGCATCAGAAAAGAAGGCGTGTTTTTCATTTCTGATTTTTCTAAAGAAGAGCGCCAAATCATGGATACCTATGATTTCAACTATGAAGTTTTGATTGAAGATGTTCAGGCTTATTATGTACAAATACTCGCTGAACCAACAAAAGAACCAACCAACAACCTGAAAAACGTGAGCTGTTCGGGTTCTGGCGGCACTGGGTCAGGCTTTAACCCATCGGTGCCTACTCATTTCAATTTGGGAACAATGGGCGGCTATCTGAAATATGAGGAAATGCTTGCCGAACTAGATGAGATGGTGGCTACGTACCCGAATTTGATCACAGCTAAAGCACCGATCTCAACTTTTTTAACAGCGCAGAACCGTCCACTTTACCATGTGCGCATTTCTGACAATCCGAACGTCGATGAAAGTGGCGAGCCAAAGGTTTTATACACAGCTATACACCATGCCCGCGAACCAATGAGCTTAATGGAAACGATCTTTTTCATGTGGTATGTGCTTGAAAATTATGGCAGCAACCCCGAGATCACTTATTTAGTCAATCACATGCAACTTTATTTTGTGCCGTGCATCAACCCGGATGGCTATGTGTATAACCAAACAACCAATCCAAATGGAGGTGGAATGTGGCGCAAAAACCGCCGCCTGAATTCGGGAGGATCTTACGGTGTTGACCTCAATAGAAATTACAGCTACGGTTGGGGAACAACAGGTACGTCATTTACACAAACCAACGAGACTTACTGCGGAACAGCAGCATTCTCTGAGCCTGAAACGCAAGCCATGCGTTGGTTGGTTCAAAACAATAAATTTGTGACGGCCTTTAATGCGCATACTTACGCCGAAGACATCCTCTTTCCGATCGGAACCACAACCGCTGAATTCGCACCACACCACGATTATTTCCAAGAATACACGAATATCATGGTGACCTACAATGGCTATGTCGCAATGAAAAGCTCTGCATTGTATCCAGCATCTGGCGATTCCGACGACTACATGTATAAGGTTGATATTGGTGTGGGCGTCAAAGACACCATGTTTGTACATACTCCAGAAGTTGGTACGGCATTTTGGCAACCTTCTTCTGAGATCATTCCTACTTGTCAAGAAATGGTTTATCCCAATCTAATATTGGCACATATCGCAGGAGTTTACATCCAGACCACTGATCAAGATCCAAGTAATATCGCCACCATTACTGGAAATTTCTCTCATCAAGCCAGACGCTTAGGTAGGGAAAATGGTCCGGTAACTGTGAGCATAGTTCCTTTACAAAATATTGTTTCAGTCGGAGGCCCTGTGGTTCACGATTTAGCACTGCAGCAAAATGGCCTTGGCGCCATTAGCTATACCTTGAGTCCATCCATCCAATTTGGCGATCAAATCAAATATATTTTGCAGACAGACAATGGTTATTGGGTCAAGAAAGACACCATCACCAAAATATATGGCGCCTACACGCTTCAAGTAACTGAAAATGGAACGGCAGCCACCAACTGGACGGGTAACTGGAATACGACAACCTCTACATTTGTTTCTGCACCGCGTTCATTTACGGATACCCCAACAGGCAATTACGTCAACAATGCCAATACCACTTATACTTACGTCCCGACCATTGATTTGAGCAATGCGGTGGCGGCTAAGCTCAATTTCTGGGCCAAATGGGATATCGAGGCAGACTACGACTACGTGCAATTACAAGTTTCTACAGACAACGGAGCAACTTGGGTGGGTCAGTGTGGCTTATATACCGTTGCGGGCAACTCAGCCAACGGAAGTGTACAACCCAACAACCAGCCGGTTTGGGAAGGTGTTCAGAGCACATGGGTTCAGGAAGAAATCCAGTTAAGCGATTATCTCGGACAGGTCATTAAAGTGCGTTTTCAATTGAAATCTGACGGTGGAACCCGCAAAGATGGCTTTTACTTCGACGATTTCTCCATCTATTACAACGAGGCTGGGCCTACTGTTGCACCGGTTGCACAGTTTCAAGCACCAAGTACTTTGTGTAGTGGAACAGCCGTAAACTTCACAGATTTATCTCAAAATTCTCCAACTTCTTGGGCTTGGGATTTTGGGGATGGTTTTACCTCGATTGAACAAAATCCGAGCAATGTTTTTGCACCAGGCACCTACACAGTTACCCTTACCGTTACTAATGCTGCAGGCACAAGCGTGATTTCACAACAGATAACCGTTCAGAGTGCTCCGGTTGTTGGTCTTTCTATTGCGGATTCGGATTTGGTTCTTTGTATTGAAGACGGTGCAGTTGCTATGGCGGTGAGTCCTCAAAATGCAACAATTAGCGGTTCTGGTGTTTCAGGAATTACTTTTGACCCAACAGGTTTGAGTGCTGGCCCCGTGACAATTTCCGCTACCACTACCGACCCATTAACAGGCTGTGTAGGTACTGCCCAACTCACCGTAATATTGGAGAGCTGTGCCCAACTCGATGAAACGGCAGCGCCAGATTTTAACGTATTTCCGAACCCAACCACAGGGCAGCTATCTTTCAGTAATTTGAGTGTAGATGCACAACTGACCATGTACGATGCGCAAGGTAAATTAGTCGGTGAATGGACCTACCAAAACCAGCCGATCCAACTTCAAGTATGCGAAGGAGTTTATTATTTAGAAGCGCAATGGAATGGTCAAAAGCAGCATAAAAAAGTGCTCGTTCTTGGCGCCAATTAATACAGCATAAAAGCGGCCAGCTTATTGATGTAATTTTGATACCCCGCCACAAACGGTGTGGTTTCGTGTTCGCCACCAGGCACCAGGTATGCTTCCTTGTAGCCTATTGTTTTGTGGTCATATACCGGCTGTCCGTGGCTTTTTACAGTTAAAAAGCTATCATCTTCGCCATGTATCCAAAGTAAAGGGATTTCTATCTTCTTGATTTCTGTTGCGTTGTCTATTTGAAGGTCGACAAGAAAAGAACCCGGCATGGAAAGCAAAGCGGCATCTTGAATCATGACTTCAGCCGAAGCAAAAGGTGCCTCCAGAATCAATTTGCTTGGTGCCAATGCATATGCACTTGGATGCGCCGCTACTTCGCAAGCTGCTGCGGAACCCAAAGAAAAGCCAAAAATGACAAAGCGCTCGTTTTGTAGCCCTTGGTCTTTGAGCCATTGAATGGCACGTGCTGTGGAGCGGTACATATTTTCCTCGCTTGCCTTTCCTTCCGACAAACCAAAACTCGGGTAGTCGATCATCAAAACGCCATAGCGACCTAATCCGCCTGTGTTTGCGTATAGTTTTTGTCTTGGCCAGTAGAAATCCATGTGGTCTTTGTTGCCATGGCAATAGAGTATAACGGTGTCTGTCGCAATGTTTTGTATATCACCCACATAAATCGCACTCATTTTTGAGCTGCCTTCTTCCAATTCCACATCCCATTGCAGTTGGTGAATAAGCGAATCGGGGACATCGAATTGTCCGTTTAAATCTAGGGTCAATTCTCCTTGATAGGCATCGAGCTGATAACTCTCAATTTGACTCGGGTTGAATAAAAATCCGTCTAAACGCTTGCGACAACCAAATGCCGTCAAGCCTACTAATAAAATAAGTGCAATATTTTTCATTTTTTACAAACGATAAGTGATGCCAAAATAAAGCCCAAGGGCTCCCTGATTTTGTAGTAAACTTGGATAAGGCACTACGATATTTTCATTGGATTCAAGCGGTGCCAATATTTTTATTTCTGCTTGATAGCTCCATTTGGGCCTGATCCATTGGTGCCCAAATTGCAAACTCGGGATCCAGAGTTGTTCGTTGGGTCTGCCTTGTGATTCTACGCGGTAGAAGTCAAACCAATTTGAGATGCCGGCGTACATGAAATTATAGTTGCTATGATACACTTTACACATTTTATCGAGTTGCTCAGGCTTCCACTGGCGTCCATATTTGAAGTAATAATTGGCATCGAGCTGTGGCCATATGCGGTTGGCGCCCGTGTAAAAATCGATCAAAATATTCGTGTTGAGTTGGCTAGAAATACCCATGCGGTCAGAACTCCACAATTTTTGGGAGGCGCCTAATTCAAACTGACCCACACCAAAAGCGAGCGAGGTGAGGTGCAGGTTGCCAAAAACGGTTGTTTGGTCGGTGAGGCCTCTGCCGTAGCCAACAGAACTAAAAGGGATGGGAATGGCGCCAATACCAGGTATTTTGGCTACCGGCCCACCAAAATGACCGGTGACAACTTGCTCTCCTTTTTTCAAAGGTTCGACAAAACGAGCGGGGGCACAAGACCACAAAAGGACGAGGCCTGAAATCAGAAAAAGTAGAATTCGCATCTCCAAATATAAAAAGATTAACCATCCAAATTCCTTACCTTTGTAGTATGTCGGGTTCGAGCTATGGTCAAATTTACAAACTCACCACTTTTGGGGAGTCTCATGGCGTGGCAATTGGTGGCGTAATAGAAGGTTTTCCTTCTAACTTTCCAATTGATACCGAACGCATTCAACTGGCACTTGACCAAAGGCGACCGGGTCAAAACGAATTGGTTTCACCAAGAAACGAAGCCGATAAAGTCTCCTTTATTTCAGGGATTTTTGAGGGTAAGAGCACCGGAAGCCCCATTGCTTTTCAAATCCAAAATCAAGACCAACAATCCAAAGATTACCAAGCGCTTAAGGCCGTTTACAGACCTTCCCATGCCGATTATACTTACCAGCAAAAATATGGTATCCGAGACCACCGCGGTGGCGGTCGCAGCAGCGCCCGTGAAACAGCTTGCCGTGTGGTTGCAGGTGCTTTGGCTGCTCAAGTTTTAGAACGCTTGGGCATAAAAAGTGCTTGTTATGTCGATCAAATTGGTCCGTATCAGCTTTCTGAACAAGACTGGTACGAGAACGACCAAATTGAAAATTCTCCACTGCGTTGCCCCGAACCTACAGTGAGCGAACAAATGCAAATCTATATGTCAGATCTTCAAAAAATTGGAGATACCACTGGTGGTGCCATCCGCTGTATTTTAAAGGGAGTTCCGGCCGGTTGGGGCGAACCCGTATTTGACAAACTTCATGCAGAACTAGGTAAAGCAATGCTTTCTATCAATGCTGTCAAAGGATTTGAAATTGGCAGCGGATTTGCAGCAATTGGCATGAAAGGCAGTGCCCATAATGACCGTTTCAATGCAGATGGCACGACCCAAACTAATTTTTCGGGCGGCATCCAAGGCGGAATTTCTAACGGAATGCCCATCAGTTTTCGGGTTGCATTTAAACCAGTAGCCAGCATACAAATGCCGCAAGAAACCCTCCAAAAAGATGGCCAACTGACCGCCTTAGAGATCAAAGGTCGTCATGACGCTTGTGTGGTCCCGAGAGCCGTGCCTATTGTTAGTGCAATGGCCAATATCGTCCTGCTAGATTTTTATTTAAGACAACAACGCAATACTTTATTTTTATGATCCAACGTATTCAAACCGTCTATTTTATTATTGTGATGCTCCTTTTATCGGCTTTGTTATCTGGAGTAGAAATTTTTGGTTTCCCTACCCTTAACAATTATTTATCTTACTCTGTTTATGGCATTCAAAGTTTCAAATCTGAGGCAAGTGCTTCTTTAGGTAAAGCGGAAAATATACAAGGTTCTGTGCTATTTTATTTTGTCATTGCATTTGTACTTTTCAATTACTATGTCATGATGAATTACAAGAATCTTAAAAAACAATATCGATTGGCACGTTTGGCCTTACTGATTTATTTGGTAGGTCTTCTAATTGTTTTGGTAGTAGGTAGTTTAGGCAAGCTTGCGCCTAGTGCTTTAGCTATCGAGCTCGGTTGGGGTTATTACTTGAGTGTAGTGGGCCTTCCATTTTCATACTTTGCTTTTAAAGGCGTCAAAAAAGACAAAGAAATTCTCGAATCCCTAGATCGCCTACGTTAATTATGAATTTTCTTTCTGTCGAACAACTCACCAAATCTTATGGTGAGCGTCTCCTTTTTTCTGACCTCACTTTTGGTATTGAGCATGGCCAAAAAGTAGCCATAGTGGCCAAAAATGGTGCAGGTAAATCTACGCTTTTGCGCTGTTTGCTCGGACTTGAACCGCCAGATAGCGGAACCGTTACCTTTCGCAAAGAATTGCGCATTGCCTTCATGGAGCAAACTGAAGACCTCAATCCGGAGCTCAGTGTACTCGATGCCGTGCTCGATCACGACCTTCCAGAAATCAAGCTCATTAAAGCGTACACGGATGCGCTTGCAGCAAATGACGAAGCCAAACTTGGTGACTTATACCAAGAGCTCACAGAGCACCAAGCCTGGGATCTAGAAGTAAAAGTACAGCAAGTATTATCGGTGCTCAAACTCAGTGGAATTACCCAAAAAGTAGGTCAGCTATCGGGTGGCCAGAAAAAACGCGTGGCACTTGCAAAAGTATTGCTCTCCGAAGCAGAATTTTTAATTCTAGATGAGCCCACCAACCACCTCGACCTCGACATGATCGAATGGCTCGAGCAATACCTGTCTGCTTCTCAACTTACGCTACTCATGGTGACCCACGACCGCTATTTTTTAGAGGTTGTTTGTGACACAATTTTAGAACTCGCCGACCAAACGGTTTATCGATACAAAGGAAATTTCTCTTATTACCTCGAAAAGAAGGCAGAGCGCGAAGACCAACTTCAGTCTACCATCGAAAAGGCTAAAAACACCTTTCGCAAAGAACTCGATTGGATACGCCGGCAACCCAAGGCGCGCGGCACCAAACAAAAGGCACGCGTAGATGCTTTCTCAGATTTGAAGAAGGTGGCCAATCAGCGCCTAGAAGAAGACGAACTTGAGCTGCCTATCAAAATGGAGCGCCTCGGTACAAAAATCGTCGAGTTCCATAAAGTTTCTAAAGCATTTGGTGAGCGCGTTATGCTCAATGATTTCAGTTATCATTTTCAACGTCAAGAACGCCTCGGCATTGTAGGCAACAACGGTGCTGGTAAAACGACCTTCCTAAAAATGCTGACCGGAGAGGCCGCACCTGATAGCGGCAAAATTGTCATCGGAGACACCGTTGTTTTTGGTTATTATTCTCAAGATTTAATTGAGGTAGATCCGGACATGAAGGTGATTGATGTCGTTCGAGAAGTTGCGGAGTTTATTCCATTAGAAAAAGGACGTCAGCTGTCTGCGGCGCAACTACTCGAGCGTTTTTTGTTTCCGCGCGATATGCATTATCATTTTGTGCACAAGCTCAGCGGTGGTGAAAGACGCCGTTTAAAGTTGTTGCGTGTACTGATGCTCAATCCCAATTTTTTAATACTCGATGAGCCCACCAATGACCTCGATATCTTTGCCATGTCGGTTTTGGAAGAGCACTTGCGCTTGTTTCAAGGGAGCTTAATTGTGGTGTCTCACGACCGTTATTTCATGGATAAAATGGTGGATCATCTTTTTGTCTTTCAAGGCGAGGGCCGCATCAAAGACATCACTGGAAACTACCATAGCTATAGAACGGCACTTGCTCAGGAGCAGCGAGACACAAAAAATGCCAGCAAACAACCTGTTATTGAAGCATCTGTACCAAGCGTTGAGCCTGAAAAAAAGCGCAAAATGAGTTTCAAGGAAAAGCAAGAATTCGAGCAAATAGAAAAAGACTTGCCGTTGCTTGAACAGGAGAAAGAAATGTTGAGCGCAGCGTTATCGAGTGGCGATTTAACCAATGACGAGCTCATGCAAAGAGGAGAGCGTCTAGGAAAAGTTGTTGCCGAAATAGACGACAAGACTTTGCGTTGGTTGGAATTGTCAGAAATGGCCTAATTGAGGATATTCGCTTCTTTATCGAATTGTTTGTACGAGATGCCAATGGCTATAACCGCCAAGGCGCACATCATGCCAAAAACACTCAAGAAATAGCCCCAGGTGAGGGTGCCCGCAATGAGCGCTTTGGTGGCCAATACTACATTGATCACAGGGATAAATACCGTGCTGAGGTCGAGCGCAATACCAGGGAAAAATCCGACCATCGAGGGCAAGACAACCAAAATATTGAGTGGTGTAATAATGCTCTGCGCTTCCTTAAAACTTTTCGCGTAGATAGCAATCGGGATCATAAGGCCTGCAAAGAAGATCACCAAAGGCAAGAGCAGCGCAAACATCGATACAATAAAGTTCGGTGTCAGGATGCTATGAATGACCTCAAGTAGTTCTTTGTTGTCTGCGAGATCCAAGAACTCAATGGATATAAATAAGCCAAATAGCGCACAACTTGCTGCTACCATACCTGAGCTCACTACCACGAGCATTTTTCCGAGTAAGATTTTCCAGCGCAGCACCGGAACGGTGAGGAGGGTTTCTATAGTACCGCGTTCTTTTTCGCCGGTAAATAAATCGATGGCCGGATACATGCAGCCGATAAAGCCAAATGCGATGAAAATGTAAGGTAGAAAACCGCCGGCGAGTTGCCCCACCATTTTTTTATCGCTTGCGCAGTTGACTGTATTGACCACTAGAGGTCTAATTTGCTCGGGCCGTAATCCGAGTTTTTGCAGGCGTTCAGCTTCTGCATTGGCTTTAAGGCTTGCTGCATAAAGCTCAGCACGTTCGGCTCTACCTACTTCTGAGGCGTCTAGGAGCCAATTTAAAGTAATGGTTTGTTGTTGTTCGCCCAATTTTTGTACGTTCTCTGGGATCAGTAAACCCAATTGAATTTGGTCTGATTCAATGGCTGTTCTGAGTGCGGCGCTATCCTTGAAAACAATGATTTTCTTAGGGCCAACTGCAGCAGGAATGGCCTCAAGTTGTTGGGTGTAGCTTTGAGTTTTATCTCCTGCGATACCAATTTTCATGATTTTAGCTGAAGCGCTTTCTTGAAATGAATTTGAAATGTTCATGAATACATTGAGCGTGATCGGAAATACCAAGATAGGTATAACGAGCATGGTCATGAGCGTGCGGCGGTCTCGGAGGGTGTCGAGGAGTTCTTTGCGAAAGATGCGAAAAATCATACTTAAAGTGTTGGTGTTTGAACAATGCGAATGAATTCTTCCGTGAGGTTGGATGTTTGCATTTGCGCGCGAAAGTCTGGCATTGTGCCATTGTATTTGAGTTGACCTTTGTGCACAATGGCGAGGTCATCGCAAAGTAGATCGACTTCACTCATGATGTGACTCGAGAAAATGACTGTTTTGCCTTGCTCTTTGCAAGAGCGTATGAGTTTGATGATGTTTTCGGCAGTAATGACATCGAGCCCGCTTGTGGGTTCATCGAAGATGACGACACTTGGGTCGTGGATCATGGTGCGGCAAATAGATACTTTTTGTTTCATGCCGGTGCTGAGTTTACCCATGCGCTTGTGCAGGAATTCGTTCATGTTTAGCAGGTCAAACAAATATTTTTTGCGTTCGTCTTTTTCTTTGGCAGAAACTTGGTATAAATCGGCAAAGTAGTCGATGATTTCTACAGGGGTGAGACGGGCGTAGAGTCCGGTTGAGCCGGTCAAAAAACCAATGTGTTTGCGCGCTTCTTGCGGGTATTTGACGGCGTCAATGCCTGCAATTTCTATGCTACCAGAGCTTGGCTTGAGAATGGTAGCAAGCATGCGCAGTGTAGTGGTTTTGCCTGCGCCGTTTGGGCCTAGCAGCGAAAATACACGACCAGGTTGGCAGTCAAAACTGATGTTTTCTACAGCAGTAGCTCGTGTTGCTTTGGTATTGAGTTCTTTTCTTTGTTGTCTACTCAATTCAAATTCCTTGCGGAGCTGAGTGGCTTTGATCATGGCGTCGAAATTACGTGATGAAGACGGAGAAATGGTTGGCTTGTTACTTTAGGGCGCGCTCTTCAGCGGCGATAGCCTTGTTTTTGTTGGCAAGTTGCCCGCAGGCTGCATCGATGTCTTTGCCACGGCTGCGGCGCACATTGACGATGAGGTTTAAAGATTCAAGATATTGAGCGAAGGCTTCAACTTTGCGTGGGTCTGCTTGTTGGTACTTGCCGTCGTCTATGGGGTTGTATTCGATGATGTTGATTTTACAAGGAACACATTTGGCAAAGTTGGCGAGCTCGCGCGCGTCGGTGAGGTCGTCGTTGAAATCTTTGAAAATGATGTATTCAAAAGTAACTCTAGAACCTGTTTTTTCGTGGAAATATTGCAGCGCCTCAGAGAGTGTTTCGAGGTTATTGCTTTCGTTGATTTCCATGATTTGGTTGCGCTTTTGATCGTTGGCGGCATGTAAGGACAGCGCTAGATTGAACTTGACGTTGTCGTCGCCGAGTTTGGTGATCATTTTGGCAATTCCAGCTGTGGAAACAGTGATGCGACGCGGTGAAATACCGAGGCCATCTGGGCTGCACAGGCGGTCTATGGAAAGCAATACATTTTTGTAGTTGAGCAAAGGTTCGCCCATACCCATGTAAACGATGTTGCTGAGGTTTTGTGCGTAGTGTTGTTGGGCCTGCTGTAGTAAATAAACTACTTGGTCAACGATTTCGCCTGCACTGAGGTTGCGCAAAAGCTTCAGCCTTCCGGTGGCACAAAATTGACACGACAAACTGCAACCGATTTGAGACGAGATGCAGGCGGTCATGCGCGAGCTCGTCGGGATCAGGACGCCTTCAATGACTTTTCCGTCGTCTATGGTAAAGGCGCTCTTGATGGTGCGGTCTTTACTGATTTGTTGGTCCTGAAGGGTGATGTGATCGATGTAGTAATGCGCGGTGAGCCATGCGCGAAAGCCTAAGCTGAGGTTGCTCATGAGCTCAAAAGAGTGGGCGTTTTTTTGCCATAGCCACTCCCACACTTGCTTGGCTCTAAATGATTTTTCACCAAATTCGGTAAAACTCGTTTTGAGTTCCTCTAAGGAGAGGTTGCGAATGTTGGTCAGAGAGGTAGACATGAAATTAACGGTTCAGCATAACGGGCATCACGAGCATGAGAATGTCTTCGTGGGCGTTTTCTTGGACAGCAGGGGTGAGTAGGCCAGCGCGGCTAGGCTCACTCATGGAAAGTTTGATTTCGTCTGCGTCTAGGTTGGCTAACATTTCAAGCAAAAAGCGGGAGTTGAAGCCAATTTCTAAATCGTCGCCGTCGTAGTTGCAGGTAAGTCTTTCGGTGGCTTCATTGGCGAAGTCGATGTCTTCGGCAAATAAAGAAAGTTCAGAACCTACTAATTTGAGGCGGATTTGATGGGTCGTTTTATTCGAGAAAATAGAAACGCGTTTGATAGAAGACAAGAACTGTGCGCGGTCTATGGTGAGTACGTTCGGGTTCTCTTTTGGAATAACCGCTTCATAGTTGGGATATTTGCCATCGATCAAGCGACACACCAACACTAAATCGGAGAAAGTGAAGACCGCATTGGATTCGTTGTATTCCATGAGGATGTCTTCGTCTCCGCGCAAGTTAGACTTGAGGAGGTTGAGTGGTTTTTTGGGTAAAATGAAAGCAGAGCTACCGCTTGCTTCAGCATCGGTTCTTTTGTAACGAACAAGCTTGTGTGCATCTGTAGCCACAAATGTGATTTCAGAACCCGAAAACTGACAAAATACACCGCTCATGACGGGGCGGAGGTCGTCGTTGCCCGTGGCAAAAAGCGTTTTGTTGATGGCTTTGGATAAGACGGCTCCAGAAAGTTTGATCGCGCTTTTGTTAGCGAGTTCTGGAACTTTTGGAAATTCGTCGCCATTGAAGCCCACCATGCGCGACTTACCGTTGTCGTAGGCGATTTCTATCTGAAAATTGCTTGGATTGACTTTAAACGTGCAAGGTTGATCTGGCAAGTTTTTGAGTACGTCGAGCAATAATTTGGCTGGGATAGCAATTTTGCCATTTTGCTCAGATTGGACCTCGAGTTTGGTCATCATGGTGGTTTCTAAATCAGAAATAGAAACAGTGAGCAAGCCATCGGTAATTTCGAAAAGGAAGTTATCGAGAATAGGCAAGGTATTACTGGTATTTAAAACGCCTGAAATACTTTGAAGGTGACGCAATAAGGTTGTGCTCGAAGCAATAAAATTCATGACAAAAAATTTGATTCACAAAGTTAACATTTCGTCTGAAAAGACCTCTTGTTTTCAGACGGAGATATGAACATTTTGAAAAGAGTTTCAACAGCTTTTACGGATTCGAAAACTTAGCACGCCAGAAAACTTTGAGTGCTTCTCGGTGAATGATCTGTTCGGCAAGGCCCTCAAAGTAATTGGAAAGGGGAGTGATCGTGCTGTTGTTTTCAGGGAGGTCAATGAGATAAAGCAATTGTGCTCTTTTCTCGGGGGAAAGATTTTCGAGCAGTTTTGCCAAGTCGGTGAGAAAGTTGTCTGGGTTGAGGGTGAACTCACACTGCGCTCTTTCTAAATCCTTTTGCAATTGCGCAAAAGTCTGCTTGCGAAAGTCTGCGGTTTGCAGTGCTTCTTTTATATTGGATTTTTCGAGCAACTTAAGTTTTGTTTAGCTTTGTACGAAGATACGATGAAAAGAACATTCGACATTTGCATTTCCTTACTGATCCTTGCAGTTTTTTTGCCCTTTGGCTTATTGCTGATGTTGCTGATTGCCCTTGAGTCTAGAGGAGGGGTTTTTTACTTACAAGACCGGGTCGGTAAAGAGGGTAAGCTTTTTAAGCTGCTCAAATTTAGATCGATGCGCCCCAACTCAGACAAAGAAAGCCAAATTACAATTGGCAATAGAGATCCGCGTATCACCCGAACGGGCTACTTTATTCGGCGCTTTAAATTAGATGAGTTTCCGCAGTTTGTCAATGTTTTGAAAGGTGACATGAGTATTGTTGGGCCGCGGCCAGAAGTTCCGTTTTATGTCGAGATGTATACCCAAGAACAACGTCAAATTTTAGCGGTGAAGCCCGGGATCACCGATTATGCAAGTCTCGCTTATTTTCATGAAAACGAAATACTCGCCAAGGCTGCAGACCCTCAAAAAGCGTATGTCGAAGAAATAATGCCAGCAAAAATTGCGATCAATCAGCGTTATCTCACCCATCCGGGTTTGATACAAGACCTCAAAATTATTGGTCTTACCGCAAAGAAAATATTGGGGTTTTAATCTTGATTGAAGGCAGCCCAAATGCCAAGCGGAGGGAGTGGCGCTACCACTTCTATTCGCTCCTTGGTGGTAGGGTGTTCAAAGCTTAGGGTGCGCGCATGCAGGCAAATTGAGCCATCTGGATTTGAGCGCTTGTCTCCGTACTTGAGGTCGCCTTTAATGATGCAACCCATGCTGGCCAGCTGACACCTGATTTGGTGGTGGCGTCCTGTTTCAAGCTCGATTTCTAATAGAAAATAGCGATCTGAGGCCGCAATTTGACGGTAATGCAAAATGGCTTTTTTTGCACCAGGTGTGCTTTCTGGCACCACATAACTTTTGTTTTGCGACTCATTCTTTTTCAAGTAATGCACCAGCGAACCACTGTTTTTAGCGGGTTTTTGCCCCACTATGGCCCAATAAATTTTGTTGGTTTCTTTGTCTCTAAATTGCGCATTGAGCCGTTCGAGTGCTTTGCTGGTTCGGGCAAATACCAATGCGCCACTTGTAGGGCGGTCGAGGCGATGCACAACGCCCAAAAATACATTCCCGGGTTTTTGGTACTTTTCTTTGAGGTAGGCTTTAATGAAATCGGGCAGAATGGCATCGCCGGTTTTGTCACCTTGCGTGAGTTCGGAAGGTAATTTGTTGACGACAATTGCGTGGTTGTCTTCGTAGAGAATTCGGTCGGAGATCATGAATTGAGCAGCGCGTCTTTTTGTTTTTTCTCAATGCTTTTGTGTCGCAAATAGGCAAGTGTGGTGAGCAAAATAAAAGCAATGATGAGGTAAATCAGCCAAGTTGGGAATTGTCCTAAACCTTCACCTTGTGCGTAGCTGTGTAGGCCAACCAACATGAAATTGACGCCAAAGAAAGTAAAGAGAATTGCGGAGTAACCCCAAAAAGCAAGCGCATTGAATAAAAAGCGTCCTTGAAGCCCTGGAATCATTCTGAAGTGCAAAATTACAGCGTAAACCAATACTGAAACGAGCGCCCAAGTTTCTTTTGGATCCCAGCCCCAGTAGCGCCCCCAAGATTCATTGGCCCAAACGCCGCCTAGGAAGGTGCCGATGGTGAGCATATAGAGCCCTACCGTCATGGTCATTTCGGAAATGTAAGTGATTTCTTGGATATTGAGTCTGACGAGTGCGGCAGATTTTTCTGACTGTAAGAGATACAATTTGAGGTTGATGAGGCCGAGGATGCAAGCCAAGCCTAAAAAGCCGTAGCTACCCGTAATAATGGCGACGTGAATCATGAGCCAATATGATTTGAGCACAGGAACAAGCGGCGTGATTTCTGGATCCATGAGGTTCATTTCAGTGACCCAAAGCATGAGTGCGGCCAAAACGGCTGCGCCAGCCAAAACAACTTGGCTTTTTTTGGCAAACAAGAAGCCGGCAATCATGGTGACCCATCCGATAAACACGATTGCTTCGTATCCGTTGCTCCAAGGCGCATGCCCTGAAATTGCCCAGCGAAAGCCGAGACCGATGCCATGATATACAAAAGTAATAATGGTAAGCGCAATCAGTATGCGCTTGGGCCATTTGAGGCGATTGAGCGCTGTCTCGGAACGGAAGAAAATGCCGATAAAAAAGACAACAAGCAATAAGAACCCGCTCAACAGGTAGAGCTGGTAAGCGCGTTTGAAAATCTGCATTTTGTTGTAGCTGATTTCCAGCTTGACCAAGCCCTCGGATGGTGCAACGGCTTTTCCGGCTTTTCTTTGAAATCTTTTAAATGATTTGAGTTCATCGGTGGCTTCGCCAAAAGTATGGCGCTGTCCGCCATCGTGCACCGCCGCCAAGTAATTGACGAATAGCTTTGAAGAAAGTGTGTCCTTTTGACCAAGTTCCATGCTGAGCGGGACAAACCAAGTATTATTGGGGTCGTTCTTGGCGGGAATGACGCGCATGAATTGCCACATAAAAATGTTGTTGGCTACTTCATATTTTTCATTGAGTTTGATGAGTTTTTTATCGAATTCATTGCGCTTTGATTCTAATTTTTGGTGTGCTTCTTGGTATTGCGCCATCCATTTGAATTCTGAATTTTTGGCGCTCAAAGACATAATGCTCTCAAATTCTTTGAGTTTTAAAGGTTCTCTCAAACTTCTCGGTACCTGAATGATGGGCTGAGAAACCCAATAAGAAGGGTACATGTGCAAACTCAAAATAAATTGAACCGCATTGAGGTCTTTGTATTTGTTGTCGTGGGTGAGCTTGCGCGTGAGTTGGTCTGCGAGCGTATGAAATGGTACAATACGGCCTTCGTAGTCTTGGACGAGTAGGGAGGCAAGTTCATCGGCGTGTTCGGTCGAGATTTCATGGTGAACAGGCTTAGTTTTGTGCTGGTGCTGGGCAAAAATATTGCTTGACAAAAGCAGTAGAATAAGGCCAAGACCCGCTTTTTTAATTTTGATTTTTTGAAGTTGTTCGGAAAGGAAAGCAAAGCGACCAACAGGTGCAAAAAGCGATAAAATCATGGCGAGTGCCATCAAAAGATATCCAATATAGGTGATGTTGGTACCGATTGAATCGTGGTTGACACTCAATACGGTGCCTTCCTCGTTTTCTGGTGTGCTCGGATCATCCAATTGGTAGGAGGATTGAAAAAAACGGTAGCCGTCGTAGTCAATGACGTTGTTCATAAATACGCGGCGGTTCAATTTGACGTTGTTGCGCGCATCTTCGATGGTCAGTTCACTCTCGAAAGATGAAGGCGATTTAGAACCTGGGTATGTATCAAGCCTGAAGTCGCGGCACTGTACTGAAAATGGAATATTTTTTTGAATGGAGCCGTATTCCAGCTGATATACAACACCGTTCATGGCAAAGCGCTCTGGTTTTGGAAATTGTCCTTTTCCGCCTTCTAAGCGTACTCTTTTAGTGGCTTTTCCATCGTTCAATTCAATAGTGAGGTAGTCTTTACCTGTATTTTTCTTGGCCGCCTTGACCAAAACTTTTTTGGCATGTGGGATATGTCTTTTGAATACAACTTGCTGACCACCTACCATGTAGAGTGTCAAGGACGCAAATTCTGACCACTCATTGAGCGGATAATTTTGAAAGAGGCTATCTGCGGGTGCTTGTCCACTCGCACGTACTTTTTGCATTTCGCTCATGGGCAAGGATTTGAGCGGTACGCTTGGGTAAACCCAGGTTTTGCCATCTTTTTGACTGAGGTAAATTCCGGGAGCTTGGCTAGGAGCGTTCGGACGCGAGCTCGAATAATAAAAAGGGGTTTGCCCCACCATAAAAACATCGTTTTCAACGAGGAAATTGGAGCGCATACCGTCGGTAACCAGTTCAAGTGCACTTTCTTTGAATTTCTGATTGATTTGCAGGGAATCTAAGCGATCAGATTTAAAATCGATGTAGCGCAGGGTAATATTTTTCTTGCCTACTTTGGTGTCGTATTCAAAACCGTTTGAATTGAATTCACTCAAATAGGTTTTCCAAGCTTGAAGCGTAGGCGCTGCTTTGTGTGTCAATTCTTGCGCGTTGATCAGGACATAAGGATCTGCAGTATGAATAAAGTTGCTGCTTGTTCCTTCGCGGATGACCATTTGGCCTTCAAAGCTGATATAGCGCGTTACAGCTGCACCAGCGAGAATGACAATAAAAGACAAGTGAAAGCTCAGCATTGCGATTTTTTCACGCGTGAACATTTTGTAACGAAAGATATTGGATACCAAGGCAAGGGTAAGATAAAGCAACAAGCCCTCGAACCAAAAAGCATTGTAGATGCTGATTTTTGCAGCCTGAATACCGTGTATCGATTCTATGAAGGTGGCGGCGCCAATTGCTACCAAGAAGGCGATGAGTCCGACGCTCGCCCAGCGCATGGAAAAAAGTGAAGAGAGGAGTTTGTCCATCCGAGGAATTTTTCCACAAAAATAGCCAATGTATGCGCAACATTCATCTAAAGCCCTTAATCTTGTCAAAAAAAGATGTTGCGCTATTGTTTTACCATTTTATGTTGCTGTTTATTTGCCTTTGTGAAGGGCTGGAGTCAGCCAATTGCCCACCAAATCAAAGTAGAAGGCGGAGAGGTTTTGCGCTTTTCACTTCCTTTTGAAAAAAGTGAGCGCATTGTAGATGTCTATATTCCAAAAGGTGTTCAGGGACAGAAGCATGTCAAGACGCTTTATCTCCACGATGGTCAGATGCTTTTTGACAGTACCCAAACTTGGAATAAAAAGGAATGGAAAATCGACGAGGTGGTATCTACAACCTTAGCCCGATATACGCACGATCCATTTATTGTAGTGGGCATTCACAACGACCCGCCCAATCGTTATGCTGAATTTTTCCCACAGGCTGTAGCTGACTATATGCCAGAATCTTACCGCAACTTGCTGATGGAAAAACTCTGGAATGGTGAACTGAAGGCCGATGCTTATCTGCATTGGATTGAAGAAACATTGGTTCCGTTTGTGGAGGATGAATTCAATGTCGGCAAAAAAACACAAGATCGGATGGTAATGGGTTCGAGTATGGGCGGGCTTATTTCGCTCTATGCGCTTTGTGAAAAACCAAAGTTGTTTGGCGGAGTAGCTTGTTTGTCTATCCATACACCCATGATCAATTATGGTATGTTCGAGGAGGGAATGGTTGACGCATTAGTAGTGCCATTCAATATCTACCTCGAAACAAAACTCAAAGCAGACCGCAAACATTATTTGTATGTAGACCGTGGTACAGAAACATTGGATGCTTCTTATGAACCCTATCACAACCTCTTGCTCAAGACTTTAGCTCGTGTTGGTTACGATGCAAATAACCCGCGTTTCTTGGAAGCCATCGTGCAGGGGACGGGTCATGACGAAGGCGCATGGGCAGCGAGATGGCATGTACCATTATTATTTATGATTGCGCGCAACAATTCCCGATAGTTTTCTACATTTGCTTTACTCAATCAAGCATGAAAAAAATCTTATTATTCGGTGCAGGTTTGTCGGCCTCCACCCTGATCAAATACTTACTAGACCACAGTAGCGCTGAATCTTGGCATTTAGATGTCGTCGATCAAAATCTTGAGCTCACTTTGGCTAAATTGGCTGGGCATCCGAACGCGACAGCGCATTCCTTCAATGCCCTAGATCCCGAGCAAAGGCGTCCTTACATTGCGCAAGCCGATTTAGTGATTTCAATGCTGCCGGCTGTTTATCATGTAGAGGTGGCTAAGGATTGCATCGCGCTCCAAAAACACCTCATTACGCCTTCTTATATTTCGGCAGACATGCGTGCTTTAGATGCGCAGGCCAAAGCCGCCGGAATTGTCATCATGAATGAAATTGGCGTAGATCCTGGCATAGATCACATGAGCGCCATGCGCATTTTAGATCACATCAAAGCAATTGGCGGCGAACTCGAATCTTTTAAATCCTATTGTGGTGGTTTGATTGCACCGGTTTCCGATACCAACCCTTGGCATTACAAATTCACCTGGAATCCGCGAAATGTAGTGCTTGCCGGCCAAGGCTCTGCAGCTTGTTACCGTGAAATGAACGAACTCAAGTACTTGCCGTATCACCGTTTGTTTCAGCGTCTCGATCATATTGCAATTGAAGGTTATGGCCAATTTGAAGGCTACGTCAACAGAGATTCACTAAATTATTTGGAAACGTATCATATCCAAGACGTGCCAACCATTTTTCGCGGCACCTTGCGCAGACCACCTTATTGCGAAGCCTGGGATGTATTTGTTCAGCTCGGCATGACTGACGACGCTTATGTAATGAAAGGTTCGGCTCAGCTTACCCCGCGTCAGTTTCTCAATGCTTTTTTACCTTTTCAAACAGGTGTGAGCGTCGAGGAGAAGTTTATGAATTTAGTGGGCCAGCGCCAAGACCTCTACGAGTTATTTGATTTTTTAGGTCTTTTCAGCGATCAAGAAGCTTTTGGAATTGAAAATGCAAGCCCAGCTGTCTTGTTGCAAAAAATACTTGTTGAAAAATGGCAACTTTCTCCTGGCGACAAAGACATGATTGTCATGTATCACGAGCTCATCTACACAAAAAACAACAACCGTTTTGTCGTCACCAGTTCTTTGGTAGTAGAAGGGCAGGATGAGCGCTACACAGCGATGTCGAATACAGTAGGTTTGCCTGTAGCAATTGCTGCCAAACTGATCCTCAACAACACTATCCTTGAACGCGGCGTTACCTTACCTGTGAGTCAAGAAATATATGCGCCAATTCTCACCGAACTCGAGCAATTTGGCATTACCTTTAATGAATCAGAAAAACAAATCTAAATGGAGAACCAAGAGAACCAAATGAATATCGAATTATCCGAAGAAATCGCCTTAGGAGTTTATTCTAATTTAGCCATCATCACACATTCACCCGCTGAGGTCGTTTGTGATTTTGTGCAATTGATGCCGGGTATGCCTAAAGGTAAAGTACGCTCTAGAGTACTCATGACGCCGCAAAACGCAAAGCGATTTTTACAAGCATTGGCAGAAAACATCGAGAAATACGAGCAAAACTTTGGCGCAATTGATGAGCCGCAAGCAGGTTTTCCTCCGATGAATTTCGGCACGCCAAGCACTATGGCCTAAACAAGCTATGTGGACGCTCAGCGTTTGCATTCCAATTTATAATTCCGACGTGCGTGCGTTGGTCAAGGACCTGTGCACGCAAATCGACCAGCTCGGCACATCCCAAATCGACATCGTTCTGATCGACGACGCCTCAGAACAGCAATTTGTAGATCTCAATCAAGCTCCAAATCCCAAGGTACACTACATTGGATTAAAAGAAAATATCGGCCGCTCAAAGATCCGCAATACTTTTTTGCAGCATACTCAAGCCGACTACTTATTGTTTATAGATGGTGACAGCACCATTCGAGATCCTCAATTTTTAGAAAAGTACTTTTTATATTTGGCCGCACGGCCTATTGAAGTGCTTGTTGGCGCCAGTGTATATCAACACAACAAGCCCCCGCGCGCACAGCGCCTGCGCTGGAAATACTCGACTCAAAGAGAGAGCTTGAATTTTGGGCAGCGCTCCCACGCGGAACACGCAGGTTTCAAGACCAATAATTTTGTGATTCACCGCGATATCCTCGCACGATTTTTATTCGACGAGCGTTTAATTAGTTATGGTCATGAGGATACACTTTTGGGTCTTCAGCTTTCGACCAATGGGGTTGTGGTAGCACACATCGATAATCCGGTTTGGAATTTAAAGCTGGATACCAACGCCGAATTTTTGATCAAAACTGACAGCGCCTTAACAAACTTATTGTGGCTTCAAAATAGGTATCCGGGTCTTCCTGTTCAAGGCAAAATTCGCTTGCTGCGGCTATATTCAGCGCTAAAGAAGAACACCTTATCAAAATACACATTGAAATTCCTGCTTTTGTCGCTACCCATACTCAGACTTCTTTTAAAGTCTGGTTTTGCTCCGCTTTTTATATTTGATGTGTATCGCTTGCTCCGCTTGCACCAACTAGACAAAGACACGGCGCACTAGTTCAATTAAAACTTGCTTGTCGGTATCCCAGTGTTCACTTTCGGCTGCTTTCTGACAATTAGATTGATATACCGCCATGCGTTCTGGGTCTGCTATTAAGGCATTTATATTTTCAGCAATTTGTTGGGGCGTTACCTCTGATATAATCACACCGCAGTTGTGTTTGTTTACCAAAGTTTCTATTTCGATGAGTGAACTCGCTACGATAGGTGTGCCAGCTTGTATGTAATCGAAAACTTTATTGGGGAGTGCAAGTGCGTAATTCAGACTGAGCGGTTTGTCTAGTGCCAAACCGAGATCAGCTGCTGCGGTGTACTTGAGCAGTTCATGATAAGGAACCCTTCCGACCAATCGAACGCGCTCTTGAAGTTGCATTTGCTTCACCATCGCTTTGATACTTGGCATTACGTCGCCGTCACCAACTAAGAACAATACGGCGTTCGGAATTAGTGCCATCGCTAGCACGGCCTCCTCTACACCCCTTTGCACATTAAGACCACTACCTTGAATGATGAGCATGGTTTGCGCGTCGGTGAGCCCAAGAAAAGATTTTGGATTGGGTTCTAGGTTTTCAATGCGCATCGGGACGTTTCGAACCACATGCGCACGCACTTTATATTTCTGTTCGAATATACGAGCGATAGAAGCATTGACGGTAATCAGTTCTCCGACCCGAGGAAGCATCCACCTTTCTAATCGGATCCAGCAATTTTGAACCAGTGGTCTGCTCACGAGCTCTGGAACCTCTGTGAAAAGCTCGTGGCTATCATATATAATAGGTTTGCGTTTGAGGCGGCTTGCTAAATAGGCTGCGGGTAGGGTATCTAGGTCGTTGGCAAAAATAAAATCAAATTTTTGAAACACTAAAATCAAAAACAACCGCACATTGAGGGCAGCGTAAAAAAAGGGTCCTTTTTCAAAGGAGAGTTGTAGCCGCTTTACATTGTAACTGCGCTGTGGCATTGGAGGGCTGCTTTTTCTCTTGCGTCCGAACAGAAATATTTGAAAACCAAGCGCTTCTAAAACCGAACAAGTTCTGTGAACGCGGTTGTCTGTGGCGAGGTCGCTCGAGACGGTCATGTAAACTCTTTTTTGGCGCATTGAAACAAAAGTAACGATTTCCCGTATGCGAAGCCTGCAATTGAAAAAGAGCCACAGAATAGTTTGTATAAATTTTTTCAAAAACTCTTTGTGATAAAAAAAAGTTTTGTACATTTGCAATCCCAAAACGCAGGTTTAGGGTTACGTTCTTTCAACATTTTAAGAATATCCAACATACAAAACAATACAAGCCGATGTAGCTCAGTTGGCCAGAGCAGCTGATTTGTAATCAGCTGGTCGGGGGTTCGAATCCCTCCATCGGCTCCATGTTGGGGAGATACTCAAGCGGCCAACGAGGGCAGACTGTAAATCTGCTGGTGTACACCTTCGCAGGTTCGAATCCTGCTCTCCCCACAAACACTAACAAAGAAAATAAGCGGGAGTAGCTCAGTTGGTAGAGCGTCAGCCTTCCAAGCTGAACGTCGCGAGTTCGAATCTCGTCTCCCGCTCACTTTTTTTCGTTTGAGCGCCGGTGTAGCTCAGGGGTAGAGCGCTTCCTTGGTAAGGAAGAGGTCACGAGTTCAAATCTCGTCATTGGCTCAATGTAAAATTGCATTTAAGTCCGTTGCGCTTTGCGTCTCGGACCTTTATGATAGATAAGTATATTATTAACTAAGTAACAAATACACAAAATGGCTAAGGAAAATTTTGAC
>JACCDQ011721124.1_pt1 | contig 36011 bp, 38 predicted proteins | sample 7446031 | NCBI WGS metagenome assembly JACCDQ01 (sample SAMN15323442, study PRJNA562643) | freshwater metagenome | isolation source: river surface water | place: USA:Blue River Watershed | collected 2017-08-17 | reverse complement strand
TTGGCGAGGCGGTAGTCAAGCTAGCCGCAACTCGAAACTTCTTCGAGCACATCGTGGTTGCCGATTATGACCTCAACCGTGCGGAGCACGCGGTCGATTGGGTGCAGGATTCACGTTTCAGTGCCATCAAGATAGATGCCGGCAGCGCCTCTTCGATTGTGGATGTTTGTCGTCAGCAGAACATAACTCACATTCTCAACGCAGTAGAGCCAAAGTTTGTGCCGACTATTTTCTCCGCGGCTTTCGCGGCCGGAGTGAATTATGTCGATATGTCGATGAGCATTTCCGAAGCTCACGAGACAGACCCGTTTCACCAGCCGGGTATCAAACTTGGTGACGCTCAGTATGCGGTGAGCGAGCAGTGGGAGCGTGCCGGCAAACTTGCTCTGGTTGGCATGGGTGTCGAGCCCGGGCTGTCAAACGTATTCGCTCGCTACGCGCAGGATTACCTGTTTAGTGATATCGATGAGGTCGCTATCAAGGGCGGCAGCAACCTCGTGATTCGCAATGAAGTCGGCGAGGAAATCTTCGCACCCACATTTTCAAATTGGACCACCATCGAAAAATACTTAAATCCGCCGCTGTTGTGGAACGAAGCTAAAGGTTTTTACACGACCCAACCATTTAGTGAACCTGAGATCTTCGATTTTCCAGAGGGTATCGGATCAGTCGAGTGTGTCAACGTGGAACACGAAGAAGTGGCCATGCTCCCACGCACGATTCGCGCCAAGAAAGTTAGCGTGAAGTATGGGCTTGGTCGCGAATTCATACAGGTATTGAAGACTCTGAATCAGCTCGGACTCGACCGCACTAAGACAATCCGCGTGCGTTCTGCGCAGGGCCCGGTGGATGTATCGCCGCGAGACCTGGTGGCTGCTGTGCTGCCGAATCCCGCGTCAATTGGGGCATCCATGACCGGCAAGACCTGCGCCGGGGTGCTGGTTACCGGTAAAGACAAGGACGGCCGCGAACGCGTGACCTACCTTTACAACACTGTCGACAACCAGTGGTCGATGGATAATTTCCAGACGCAGTGCGTGGTTTTGCAGACGGCTTTCAATCCGTTGATTGCTCTCGAGCTTATGGCTGAGGGAATTTGGCGCGGTGCCGGTGTGCTCGGTCCGGAGTGTTTCGACCCGAAGCCATTCTTGGATCTGATGTCTGCCTCCACCGGCTACCAGGTGGAATGGAAAACGCAGGAGCGCCTAAGTGCAGCGCCCCTGCGTCATCCGTAAAACGTTTTTAGTGAGTCGAAGGATCCTGCTCGACTTCTGAGCGGTCGCCTGACCACAAAGTGTGGAAGGTACCAGGTAGGTCCACGCGCTTGTAAGTGTGAGCTCCGAAGAAGTCACGCTGTCCCTGCACGAGTGCAGCCGGTAGGCGAGGTGAACGCAATCCGTCGTAGTAGCTCAGTGATGAAGCGAACGCAGGTACTGGAATTCCGGCAAGTGATGAGTGCGCTACAACCTGACGCCATGAAGCAACCGACTTTGCAACCGCTTCCTTGAAGTACGGGTCAAAGATTAGGCTCTCGAGGTTTGCGTTCTTGTCGTATGCATCTGCAATGCGGTTAAGGAACTGGGCACGAATGATGCAACCGCCACGCCAGATCTTTGAAACTGCACCGAGGTTGATGTTCCAGCCGTATTCCTTGGCGCCAGCGCGAATCGCGTCAAAGCCCTGGGCGTATGCAACCAGCTTCGATGCGTAAAGTGCACGACGCACGTCTTCGACGAACGCTGCCTTGTCGCTGATGTTCCACGCGGTGGCGTCCGCTGGAAGACCAGAGACTGCCTTGCGCTGTGCATCCTGCGATGAAAGTGAACGAGCGAACACTGCCTCTGCAATTCCAGAAACCGGAGTACCTAGGTTTAGTGCGGTCTGCACGGTCCAGACTCCGGTGCCCTTCGAGCCGGCCTGGTCGAGGATTACATCCACCAGTGGCTTGCCGGTCTTGGCGTCTACCTGCTTGAGCACCTCGGCGGTGATCTCGATAAGGAAGCTCTCGAGCTCGCCCTTGTTCCAGTCCTCGAGGATGCCGGCGATCTCTGCAGGAGAGTAGCCGCCAGCCTGGCGAAGGATGTCGTAAGCCTCGGCGATGAGCTGCATATCTGCGTACTCGATGCCGTTGTGGATCATCTTGACGAAGTGACCGGCGCCATCGGTGCCCACGTGGGTAACACACGGCTCACCCTCTGCGACTGCTGCGATCGAGGCAAGGATTGGCCCGAGAGTCTTGTATGCCTCAGCGGTTCCACCAGGCATGATCGAAGGGCCCTTCAGTGCACCTTCTTCACCGCCAGAGATACCAGCACCAACAAAGTTGATGCCCTTTGCGCTGACTTCCTTTTCGCGACGAATGGTGTCGGTGAAAAGTGCGTTGCCGCCATCGACGATGATGTCACCTGGCTCGAAGCGCTCGGCTAGCTGAGAAATAACTGCGTCGGTTCCCTTACCGGCCTGCACCATGATGATTGCGGTGCGTGGCTTTGCGAGAGATGCTACGAAGTCATCGATGGTCTCGCTCGCGATGAAACCCGCTTCTGGGTGTTCGCTCATGAGCAGGTTGGTGCGCTCGACCGAACGGTTGTAAATCGCAACGGTGTTGCCTTCGCGGCTAGCTAGGTTACGAGCTAGGTTTGAACCCATTACTGCGAGTCCAACGACTCCGATGTTTGCTTTAGTCATTGATTTTCCTTTACGCCTGTAGCCAAGCGGTTGCGTTGGCCGGGAGTTTTCCATCAACTAGCGGAGTCGAAGAGGAAAGTAGTTTTCCTGCAGGAAGCTTGACTGGCTTGCTGCCGAAGTTTGTGATGCTCTGCCATCCGTTTGGACGAGCAAAGTGAATTACCTTCGAGAAGAGTCCGTGACCAACCCACTTGATCTCTTCCTTGGTTTGCAACTTCTTTCGAAGTGCAACGATTTCGCGGTAGAACTCTAGGAACGAACCCTTTTGTCCGTCTTCTGCCGCAACCGAGTACTTGCCGTACCACTCAGGCATTGGCAGGTGTGAGCCACCGGTTCCGAAGCCGAATGATGAACCGCTGGTTGCCCAAGGCAATGGCACGCGGCAACCGTCGCGGCTCAATCCAACTTCTGGGTTGCGGAAGAATGACGGGTCCTGCATGTCCTTCGGCTGAATGTCGAGAACTTCAGGAAGACCGAGTTCTTCACCCTGGTACATGTAGGTGCTGCCAGGTAGTGCCAATAGCAACATGGTCATGGCCTTGGCGCGCGCCGAGCCTAATTCCAGGTCTAGCTTCGGGTCGAAGCGGTTCTCGCGGTACCAGCGAGCCCAGTCGTGAATGCCAGGCACCGCAAAGCGGGTAACGTGGCGGATCACGTCGTGGTTTGAAAGCACCCAGGTGGTCGAGCTGCCGGTCTCGGCTGCAGCCTTGAGGTTGTTCTTGGCTAGCTCCTTAACCTTCTTCAGGTCCCAACCTGCGTAAAGCATGTCGAAGTTGAAGCTCTGGCCGAGGCCCTTTTCGCTCGCGTATGCAGGGCGACGGTTGCCGTGAACCCAAGCCTCTGCCACACCCATGCGAGGTGGCTCGTACTGGTTGAAGATTTCGCGCCATGACGCGTAGATCTCGTGAACTTCGTCACGGTCGAATAGGTCGTCGGTGCCGTCCTTCTTCATAACCTTGACGTCGTATGAAGAACGCTCTGGAAGGTGACCGTTCTTTAGATCCTTGATTAGTGCGTGAGCTACGTCGACGCGGTATCCGTCTACGCCGCGGTCACACCAGAACTTGATGGTCTTGCGGAAGTCAGCGCGAACTTCTTCGTTGTCCCAGTTCCAGTCAGGCTGCTCAGATGCGAAGAGGTGCATGTACCACTGGCCAGGAGTTCCGTCTGGCTCGGTGATGCGAGTCCAAGCGGTAGGGCCGAAGTGTGAAACGAGTTCTGATGGACGAATCTCGCCGTGCTCGCCCTTGCCGTCGCGGAAAATATAGCGGTCGCGCTCAGGTGATCCCGGTGCTGCCTTCAATGCCTCTTGGAACCACTTGTGTCCTGAACCAGAGTGGTTAGGCACGATGTCGATAATCACACGAATGCCGACGTTGTGCAATGCGTCGAGTACCTGATCGAACTCTTCGAGGGTTCCGATGCGCGGGTCGATGTTGCGGTAGTCGTCTACGTCGTAGCCACCGTCTGCGAGTGCAGATGGGTAGAACGGTGAGAACCAAACTGCGTCGATGCCGAGGCTCTTTAGGTAAGGCACACGCTCGAGCACACCCTTTAGATCTCCGATGCCATCGCCGTTGCCGTCAGCGAAGCTGCGTGGGTAGATCTGGTAAATGACGGCTTGACGCCACCAGTCGGCTGGGCCCTTGAGGAAGGTGTTTTCAGGCATAAATATCTCGCTTAATAGAGAGGTGCGGATTGGGTTTAGCCCTCGTCTTCGAGGCGCTGAGTTCAAGATTACCGCCCGCTCGGCTAGTCTTTTCCGTATGAGCGCTAACAATCTCGACGGAAAATCAGTCTTTGTCTCGGGTTCATCTCGAGGAATTGGAGCCGCCACGGTCAAGCTTTTCGCCGAAGCCGGGGCCAAGGTTGCCATCAACTACCGCGATAAAGAGGTACGTGCCCAGAAGGTAGCCGAGGAGATTCGCGCTCGCGGCGGCGAGGCCATCGTACTGAAGGCCGACCTCACCGATTACCAGACAGTTACCGAGGCCCGCGACGCCATCAAGGACGCCTACGGCCAGCTCGACTTCCTGGTCTTGAACGCCTCTGGCGGCATGGAGGTCGGCAAGGGCGAGGACTACGCCACCCGCCTCAACGTGGATGCCCAGGTCAACCTGGTCGAGACCATGTTGCCGCTACTTCACGAAGGTTCGCGCATCGTTTTCGTCACCAGCCACCAGGCCCACTTCATCCACCAAGCACCAACCATGCCTGAGTACCTTCCGGTTGCACTTAGCAAGCGAGCCGGAGAGGACGCACTTCGCGCCAAAATCCCTGCGCTCGCCGAAAAGGGAATTGAATTCGTGGTCGTCTCTGGCGACATGATCGAGGGTACCGTCACCGCGACACTTTTGGATCGCGTAAACCCAGGCGCGATTGCATCTCGCAAGGAAGCGGTCGGCAAGCTCTACAACGTCGAGGAATTCGCCGAGGAAATTTTCAAGGCAGCCAACGCGCCGGTGCCAGCCAACAACACAGTTTTGATTGGAGACACCGGTTGGTTCGAAAACCAGTGATCAAATGGATTGCCACCACGGAGAAATCTCCGTGGGTAGAACAAACCGCACCTGATTTTTCGGCCGGGTCCGGCATGCCAGACGTTTTCATCGATACCAGTCGAACCGCTCAATCCATTGAAGGTTTTGGCGGATCGTTTAACGAATACGGTTGGACTTCACTTTCGCTTTTGTCGCAGCAAGATCGCGATGCCGTCATGCGAGATATTTTCGCACCTGGAGTAGGACTCAACTTTTCACTCTGCCGCATGCCGGTGGCGTCAAATGATTTTTCTGAAGACTTTTACAGCTACGACGAAGTCGACGGTGATTTCGAGTTAGAGCACTTCTCAATCGAACACGATGAAAAGAACTTAATCCCTTTTATTCGCGAGGCTAAGAAGTATCAACCAAAGCTAGCTATCTGGGCATCCCCATGGAGCCCGCCCACCTGGATGAAGCGCAACGGGCACTATGCCGGTGCAAAGCCAAACCCGGCCTTCAACACCGGCAGTGCCACCAACGGCTTGCGCGATGACCAGGTGCAGGTCGAGGGCGCAGACAACTTCAAGGTCGAGGAGCCATACCTTGCCGCATACGCCAAATACTTCGGCAAGTTCATCGACGAATACGCCGCACGCGACATCAAGATTTCGATGGTCATGCCGCAAAACGAATGGAACTCGGCGCAGGTATTCCCAAGTTGTGTCTGGACTCCGCAGGGGCTCGCCAAGTTTGTCGCCCACCTTGGTCCGGAGATGGAAAAGCGCGGGGTCGAAGTCTTCTTGGGAACACTTGAACGCCCAGATGAGCAGCAGGCACTAATTCCGATAAACGATCCTGTCGCCGGCAAGTACATCAAGGGAGTCGGTGTGCAGTGGGCCGGCAAGGGTGCCACTCCTTACATTCATCGCGCCAAACCAGAGCTTCGTATCTATCAGTCTGAGCAGCAGTGCGGCGATGGCAAGAACGATTGGCGCTTTGCGCGTCACGCGTGGAACCTCATGAAGTTCTACTTCGATCACGGTGCTACCGGTTACATGTATTGGAACATGTCGCTCGAAGAGGGCGGAGTGAGTCGCTGGGGTTGGTCGCAGAACTCCCTGGTTGTGGTAGATCCAGAAACCAAGAGTTACAGATTCAGTCACGAGTACTACATGATGAAGCACGTCTCGCATTTCGTGCAGCCGGGTGCGAAAGTCGTCGAGACCTTCAGCTGGAATGGTTACGAACAGCAGTTTGCATTCAAGAATCCTGATGGTTCTCTAGTCGTAGTGATGCAAAATGCTGGCACCGACGAGATGGATGTCAATCTTGTTATCGACGGTAAGTTGCTGAAGGTTTTGCTTCCGGCCGACTCGGTCAACACCTTTGTGCTGAATTAGTTCCAGTCGAGTTGCTGGTCTTCCAGCTTGGCAAATTTCAACAGGTGCTTGCCGAGGATGTTCTGAATTTTCTCAAGGTCTTCTTGATTTCCAGCATCACCGGTGAGAAGTACCGATTCGCTATCGACTGCGATAGTTCCAGTGCCGCCAAAACCAAAAGTGATACTGGTAATTCCGTCAGCTTCTGAGATTGACTGAGCCTTGTGACCGATGTGCGAGGCGAGCTGTTTGGCATAACGTTCGGGGCGGTCGATGACCAGCTTTGCTGATGATTGCGGCATTACTAGAGCATATAGACTTTTGCTACATTTCGTCGACGGAGATAAACATGTCAGCACTTACCCCAAAGCCAGAGCACAAATTCACCTTCGGTCTGTGGACCGTGGGGTACAACGGAGCTGACCCGTTCGGTGGCCCGACCCGTGCCAACCTCGATGTAGTCGATGTCGTGGAGAACCTCGCCAAGCTCGGCGCGTACGGTTTGACCCTGCACGACGATGACCTATTTGCCTTTGGCAGCAGCGATGCAGAGCGTCGCAACCAGATCGATCGTCTAAAGAATGCGGCCGAGGCCACCGGTATCAAAGTGCCGATGATCACCACCAACCTCTTTAGCCACCCGGTGTTCAAGGACGGCGGCTTCACCTCAAACGACCGCGACGTCCGTCGTTTCGCACTTCGCAAGGTGCTACGTAACCTCGACTTAGCTGCCGAACTTGGCGCTCACACATTTGTGATGTGGGGTGGCCGCGAAGGCGCAGAGTACGACGCAGCCAAGGATGTTCGCGCTGCTCTAGAGCGTTATCGCGAGGCAGTAAACCTACTTGGCGACTACGTCACCGAAAAGGGTTACGGCATCAAGTTTGCAATCGAACCAAAGCCAAACGAACCTCGTGGCGATATTTTGCTACCGACCGTAGGTCACGCACTTGCATTCATCGAGACTCTTGACCGTCCGGAACTTGTTGGTCTTAACCCAGAGACCGGTCACGAGCAGATGGCTGGCTTGAACTTCACCGCTGGAATCGCGCAGGCACTTGATGCAGGCAAGCTCTTCCACATCGACCTCAACGGACAGCGCGGAATCAAGTACGACCAGGACCTAGTCTTCGGTCACGGTGATCTTGCCAATGCTTTCTCACTCGTGCACCTACTCGAGTTTGGAAACAATGGAAGCAGCGCTTACAACGGCCCACGTCACTTCGACTACAAGCCATCACGCACCGAAGACATCAACGGTGTTTGGGCATCGGCTGCAGCAAACATGCGCATGTACCTATTGCTCAAGGAGCGCGCGCAGGCATTCCAGAACGACCCAGAAGTTCAGGCGGCACTCAAGGCTGCTCGCGTCGACGAACTAAGCAAGACCACTTTGAACCCAGGTGAGACCGTCGCCGATTTGTTGGCTTCTGATTCGTCGTTTGACCCGAACACCTACTACAACGGCAAGGGCTTCAACTTCGTGCACCTAAACCAGTTGGCAATGGAGCACCTAATGGGAGCACGCGGCTAATGAACGACCTAGTCGTTGGCATCGATTCATCGACTCAGAGCTGCAAGGTTCTGATCTGCGATGCCGCGACTCTCGAGGTGGTGCGCGAGGCCAAGACCTCACATCCGGACGGCACCGAGGTTGACCCGCAGCTCTGGTGGGCGGCGCTGAAGGCCGCTATCCAGCAGGCCGGTGGGCTTGCCGGGGTCAAGGCGCTGAGCGTAGGCGGGCAGCAGCACGGCCTCGTCGCACTGAATCGCGAAGGTCACGTGGTTCGCAACGCACTGCTATGGAACGACACCCGAAGCGCACCACAAGCCGACCAGCTCATCGAAAAATTCGGAAAGAAGTTTTTGACCGAGCACACCGGGTCTGTGCCGGTCGCATCGTTCACAGCGACAAAGTTACTTTGGGTTTCTCAAAACGAACCCGAACTCGCCAAGACAATCGCTGCGGTTTGCTTACCGCACGATTATCTGACCTGGCGCCTTGCTGGTTATGGCCCAGATGGTGAATCTGAGTTCGGTCCGCAGTTAAACGAACTGGTGACAGATCGCAGCGATGCGTCAGGTACCGGATATTTCGATGGCACCAAGAACGAATACGTGCAAGAGATTATAGATTTCATCATCGATCACGAAATCGTTTTGCCGAAGGTGCTGAATGCTGCGGAAGTCGCCGGCAAAGTTTCTCCATCACTTGCAACCGAGCTTGGCGCTACCGGTGAAGTACTACTCGGCGGTGGAATGGGCGACAACGCCGGAGCGGCGATGGGCCTTAATCTGCAGAGCGGCGACATCGCAATCTCGATTGGCACCAGCGGAACTATTTTCGGAGTGGTGCCTGGCCCGAGTGCAGACGAGTCAGCAGCGATTGCCGGCTTCGCCAGCGCAGACGGACACTTCCTTCCTCTGATTTGCACACTTAACGCAGCGCGCGTTTTGGATTGGGCCGCAAAGTTGTTGAATGTCGACTTTGATGAACTCGGTCGACTTGCACTAGCTGCAAAACCTGGCGCGGAAGGAGTCAGGCTCACTCCTTACTTCGAGGGGGAGCGCACGCCGAACCTGCCTAATGCGACCGCGACCATCGAAGGACTTCGCATTGGCACCGGCACTCGCGAAAACATCGCTCGCGCGGCTATCGAGGGGATGCTTCGCGGTCTTGGCGTTGGTAAAGAAATCCTCGAGGGCAATGGCTTCGAGATCAACAAGATCTTCCTGATCGGCGGAGCAGCGGCAAACCCGGCGGTTCAGCAGATAGCCACCGAGATTTTCGGCAGCGGAGTTACCGTGCCGAAGGCCAATGAATACGTGGCACTCGGCGCAGCGCGCCAGGCTGCATCTCTTCTAAAGAACTAGTTGCTCTAGAGCTTCTGTCGCGCTCTCGGGATAGCCGGGGCAGCCACCGGTTCACCAACCATGTTGCTGATTGAGCCAATACCTTCGACCGTCATCTTCACGACATCGCCGGCCTTTAGCGGAGCCGGGGTGAGTGATCCGTTGCGTCCCCAGAGTTCGGCTAGGCAGCCACCCCAACCGCAGGTGCCCGAGCCGATCAAGTCGCCTGGAGCCACCATGGTGTTGCGCGACGCATAGGCGACCAGTTCGTTTAGCGGCCAGCCGATGTTTGACAGCGAGTCCTCTCCGTAGAGTTCTCCGTTGACCCAGACCTTCATGTTGAGTGGAAGGAAACCTTCGCTGTCCAAGCGGTCTTCGAATTCATCGGCAGTGACAATCCAAGGACCGATGGTGGTGGCGAAGTCTTTACCCTTTGCTGGGCCAAGGCGCACCTTCATCTCACGTGCCTGAATGTCACGCGCAGACCAGTCGTTCATGATGGTGTAACCGAAGATCGCTTGCTTGGCTTTTTCTGGAGTTAGGTTGCGCCCGGGGTGACCATCGATTGCACCCACGATTATTCCGAGCTCAAGTTCGTAATCCAATTTCTCGCTCGGCGGAGGAGACATGACTTCGTCTGGTCCGATAATCGCGTGCGGGTTAGTGAAGTAAAAGGTAGGGAAGTCGTACCACTCTTCTACCACGCCGGTTGAATTGTCGATGCTCTGGGTAACACCCTCCACGTGCGCTTCGAATGCCACGCCATCACGAACTGTCACCGGCTTGATTGGAGCGAGCAGAGAAATTTCTTTTGCAGAGTGCACGGTGTTTTGATCGTGTTCACCAACTAACTTGAGAGCCGCTGGTAAACCAAGTTCGAGTAGAGACTGAACGGTTACACCGTTGTTGAATGGCACCGCGTGAAAATCTTCATGGTCACCAAGGAAGAAACCTTCGAAGTCTTGCCCCTTATGAGTCCAACGTCCGAGCTTCATTAGTTACCCCCAAGCGACTCGAGAATGATGCCAACGCCTTGGCCACCACCGCCGCAGATGCCGACGGCTCCCTTGTGACCTGCACCCAATTCGGCGAGCGAGCGAGCGAGGTGACCCACGATGCGAGCACCCGAGGCGCCGACCGGGTGGCCGATGGCGATTGCTCCACCGTGAATGTTGACCTGATCGGTGTGTGCGCCAAGGGCCTCGGTTGAAGCCACTGACACAGCCGCAAAGGCTTCGTTTAGCTCAAAGAGTTCTAGCTCTGAAACATTCAGGCCTGCCTTAGTGGCCGCCACCTTTACGGCATTTGCCGGCTGGTGGTTGAGTGAGTAATCAGGCCCAGCCACGATCGAGTGGGCTAGCACCTTGGCAATGCCCTTGATTCCCTTGGCAGTCGCGTACTTCTCACTTACCAGAATGACCGCTGCTGCACCGTCGGTCAGCTGAGATGAGTTTGCCGCTGTGATCGTGCCATCGCTCGCGAAGGCCGGCTTTAGTGCAGCCAAGCTTTCGAGTGAGGTGTCCGGGCGCACGCCATCGTCGGTGCTGATGACGGTGGTCTTCCCGCGGACAGTGAATTCAATTGGCTCAATTTCCTGATCCACCATCGATCGGAATTTCTCCGCACGCAGGTGCGAGTCGACGGCAATCAAATCTTGCGCCTGACGCGTGGTGCCGAGTTTCTTGGTGCTTTCTTCGGTTGCCTCACCCATGGTGATCTTCAAGAACGCGTCGGTAAGGGCGTCGAGTTGAAGAGTGTCGACGAGATTTACATCGCCATACTTTTTACCTTGGCGCGAACCAACCCATGCGTGCGGTGTCTGTGACATCGATTCCTGACCGACTGCAACAACTACGTCTGCTTCGCCTGATTCAATCAGTCGAGTAGCGTAGGCAACTGCCTCGGCTCCGGATAGACAAACCGAGTTAATAGTGATTGCTGGCACGCCAAGAGGGATACCCGCATGCACGGCGGATTGGCGTGCAGGGTTTTGACCCACACCGGCTTGAACCACTTGACCGCCGATGACGCGCTCGACTTTGTCTGCGTCGATGCCGGCGCGCTTAAGTGCAGCCTTGATTGCATGTGCACCTAGTTCAGGTGCAGAAAAGTTTGCGAGCTGTCCGTTGATCTTGCAAAACGGGGTGCGAGCGTAGCCGGCGATGATTGCTGTCATTTTTCCTACTTCACTCTGAAAGTTGCGCCGGTTTTTTCACGCAGTTCTTCAACGGTCACGTCAGGCGCCATTTCAATCAAAGTCAGGCCGTTGTCGTCGACGTCAAAAATGGCTAAGTCGGTAATGATGCGATCCACGCAACGTGCACCGGTGAGCGGGAGGTCGCACTCTTCGACAATCTTTGGAGTGCCGTCCTTGGCATTGTGTTCAGACAACACAATCACTCGCGGCGTGCCGGCCACGAGGTCCATTGCGCCGCCCATTCCCTTGACCAACTTGCCCGGGATGGTCCAGTTGGCCAGGTCGCCGCGAGCCGAAACCTGCATGGCACCGAGGATTGCCACGGCCACATGCCCTCCGCGGATCATGCCGAACGAGGTGGCGCTGTCAAAGATTGATGCACCTGGAATCAGCGTCACGGTCTGCTTGCCGGCGTTGATCAGGTCGGCGTCTTCTTCGCCTTCGAACGGGAAAGGCCCCATGCCGAGAATCCCGTTTTCGCTCTGCAGTGTGACGTTGACGCCTGCAGGAATGTGGTTCGAGACCAAGGTCGGGATGCCGATTCCAAGGTTTACGTAGTCGCCATCGCGCAGCTCTTTCGCTGCGTGCTCAGCCATTTCATCGCGAGTCCAAGGCATTAGTGAGCACCGCCTTCACGTGGTCTTACGGTGCGCTGCTCGATTTCTTTTTCTCGGGGAAGTGATTTGACCAGCGCCTGCACGAAGATTCCGGGAGTGACAATGATGTTCGGGTCGAGGTATTCATCGCTTATGACTTCAGCTTCGACCACAGTGAACTTGCTGCACTGCGCCACGATTGGATTGAAGTTGCGTGAGGTGAAGCGGTAAATCAAATTTCCTGCGCGATCGGCTTGGTAGGCGTGCACGAGTGAAATGTCTGTCACGATACCGCGTTCGAGAATGTAAGTCTCGCCGTCGAATTCTTTGTGCTCTTTACCCTCGGCCACCGGAGTACCGACACCGGTCTTGGTGTAGAAACCTGCGATTCCGGCACCACCCGCGCGCATGCGCTCTGCAAGCGTGCCCTGCGGATTGAATTCCACCTCAATCGAGCCATCCAGGTACTGTTCAGCGAAGAGTTTGTTTTCACCCACGTAGGAGGCAATTACTTTGCCTACCTGACGATTGTCGAGAAGAATACCGAGTCCCTTGCCGTCTACGCCCATGTTGTTGGAAATGATGGTGAGGTTCTTCACACCCGAATCGCGGACAACCTCGATTAGGTCATTTGGGTTTCCGCTTAAACCAAAGCCACCCACGGCAATAGTTGCGCCGTCAAATAGCTTGCCCGCCAGCGCCTCTTGCGCCGATGAGTAAATAGTCGCCATTGACTTCCCTCTCCCAATCGGGTCTGTAAGAAAAGCGTAATCTCGTCGGCTTTTGGGTATACCGAGCCTTTTGAATGCCAACTATTGGCGATTTTTCGATTGGTTAGGCTAGAGCCAATGTCTACAACGCCAACCAAGCGCCGCAATCTAGTCGATCTGACCCCGCTCAAGGAGTCACCGGCTTTTGCTCGGCTCTGGTGGGGAAGCCTGCTGAGCGGGCTCGGCAGCCAACTGACCTTAGTTGCAGTGGCACTACTTATCTACGACATCACCCAAGACACCGGAGCCGTGGCTCTCGTCGGCGGAATAGCCCTAATCCCAATGGTACTTTCGGGTCCAATCGGCGGCATGATCACTGACGCCTTCGAGCGCCGACTCGTGATGATTATCTCGGCAACCGTAATGTTCGCGGCTACGGCTGGACTGCTAGCGCTGAGCATCATCGAGGAATTCGCGCAGCTCGCCGGTTATCACGCTCCGGTTTGGCCAATCTATGTCTGCACCACGATCGCGGCAGTATCGGCAACCGTGCTCGGCAGTGCTCGTCACGCATCGATTCCGAGAATTTTGCCGAAGGAACTAATCACTAAGGCAAGTGCACTAAATGGAATTTCGATGGGCACGCAGGTAATGGTTGGACCCGCGCTTGCCGGTGTATTGATTGCCGTTTCTAACTTCTCGTTTGCCTTCGCGGCTGATCTTGCGCTAACTGCAACTGGCTTCTTAGGAATCATCAATCTGCCGAAAATTCACGTGGGTGAAAACGCCACTAGACCTGGTTGGAAATCTTTCAAAGAATCAATCGTCTATCTAAAACAGTTTCCTGAAATTGGTGCCGGATTCATCGTCGACATCTTTGCGATGGTACTCGGCCGTCCTTACGTATTGCTTCCTGCAGCCGCTTCGGTGGTAATTGGCGGTGGACCAATTACGGTCGGAATTCTCACAGCTGCAGCAGCGGCTGGTTCATTTTCGACAAGCGCATTCAGCGGGCGACTCACCGGCATCAAGCGACAGGGAATCGCTATTGCCAACGCCGTAAAAATATACGGACTCTTCATCGCACTGCTTGGAATCGTGCTACTCGTAATGAGCACCGGAATGTTTGGTCAGCCGGGTAGCACAATCGATTCGGCAAATTACGTGGCACTCGCTGTGGCCGCATTCGCGATGTACGGCACCGGAGCATCGGATGAAGTTTCGGCAATCTTTCGAACCTCGATGATGCAGACCGTTGCTCCCGATCACATGCGCGGTCGCTTGATCGGACTCTTCATCTCGGTGGTGGGTGGCGGTCCTCGTCTCGGGGACGTCTACGCTGGCGTCATGGCTACCCTGATTGGTCTTTGGGCCGGGCCGGTATTCGGTGGCATCGGCATCGTGGTGGCGATGTTCATCCTGCTTCGGTTGACCCCGAAGTTCCGCAACTTTGTTGCTGAATAACTGGGTTGCCGACTAGCCAGGCAGTACGGCCGACCAGCCGCCATCGACCATTAGGTTAGCGCCGGTCACGTATGAGGCCTCGTCGCTGGCCAGGAATAGCGCACAGTTGACTACCTCCGCCGAGGTGCCAATTCGCTTCAGCGGAATCGCTCGCTCGATGTCTCGCATCGGGTGATCCTCGGCAAGTAAATCATTCTCGGTTGCCGGTGTTCGAATCATTCCAGGGCTCACGGTGTTTACTCGGATACCGTGCTGAGCGCCTTCGCCGGCGAGCTGCCTACCCATTGCAATCACTCCGCCCTTGCTTGCCGAGTGAGCGACTCGAGTGTTGGTAACCGACCCAGAGATTCCGGCGGTAGACCCAACCAAAATTATGTTTCCCTTGGTGGCAATCAAATGTTTCCAAGCGTGCTTAACCGGTAGAAAAACGATGTCGAGTTCGTGCTTCATGACGAACTGCCACTCTTCAAGTGAAGTTTCGGCAACCGGTGAGAATTTCGTGGCACCAGCATTCGCGTAGAGCACGTCGATCTTTCCAGCCTGTGCCACAACTTGATCGATCCAATTTACGACTTCGGATTCAACAGTCAAATCGACAGGGGAGTGCGCGATCATTTTGCCGCCTGCCGCTTGGACAAGCTTTGCAGTTTCAGCGTTGCCTGCGACATTCACATCGCAACCAGCGACAATGGCACCTTCGCTTGCGAATCGAATCGCGGCTTCGCGGCCCTGGCCACCACCGGTGCCGGTAATCACAACAACTTTGTTTTGAAACCTCATGGCTTCAGCCTATTTAGATTGACTCCAAATGGCGAAGAGTTTCTGAGCAATCCAATCTATTGCGAAGCCCAATACTCCAATCGTTAGCATGATGGCCGCGAGTTGGTCGTAGGCGAGTTGGTCACGTGAATTCAGAATCGAGTATCCAAGGCCCGAATCCACGCCGAGCATCTCTGCCGGTACAAGAACGATCCAAGAGACGGCGAGCGCCAATCGAATGCCAGTGAGTACATTGCTGCGAATTCCGGGGATCACCACGTAGACCAGACGCTCCCATGCAGTCGCACCAAACGACTTAGCCAGCAGGTGCCATTTCGGTTCGAGCTGGCGCACCCCGCTAGAGGTAGCAAGAGCAATCGGCCAAACCGCTGCGATAAAAATCAGGAAGACCACCGGCGGAGTGCCGATGCCGAAGATCACGATGGCGATTGGCATCCAGGCCAGCGGCGAAACCATGCGCAGGAATTGAACCGGTAAAGAGGTGAGCTGTTCGACCCACTTGAGCCAGCCGAGCAATAGACCGAGTCCGATGCCGACCAGGATTGCAAGCCCGAGCCCGAGGAAAAGGCGCTGCAGGCTCTCGCCGATGGCATTCAGCAGTGTGCCCTGGCTGGTCAGGTAAACCAATGCGTCCCAGCTTCGTGCCGGACCCATTGAACCGAGGATTGGTGAATTGGCAGAGAGTAAGTCAGTGCCAGCCCACCACGCAGCGACTGCGAGAAGTGCGCCGAGAATCCTCAGGCTGAATGATTTCATTACGGAGCGATGGTCTCCACACGCGTGTTTTTCTTTTGTCCGAACTTCACAAAACCACCGAGACGATTAACTGAACTCTCGGCTAACTTTCCATTTACCAAGTCTGCGTGCACGGTGTTCAGGTTGATCTTCTTCAACCAGGTTGTGTCGCCGTCTACCGTAGTCAGGCGCAATTGCTTAACCAATTCGGTGGTGTAGGACGGGTATGGGAATGGCTGGAATCCGATTCGTTCATTCTTCCACTCCGGGTGCTGAATCGCGGTGCCGTTGTAGCTCGCAGAGTAATCGGTGAGCGCCTTGTTGATTGCCGGTACCGCCTGAGGTAGGTAGTTCGAAAGGTAACTAGCTGCGCTTGATCGGTTTCCAATCAACCACAACTGTGCCTTTGCGATTGCATCCACAATCACTTGGGCAGCTTCAGGGTTTTCCTTAATCAAATCCGCACGAACGACAGTCACACAGCAGGCGTGGTCACGCCAGACATCTCCACTGAAACGCAGAACCTTTCCGATTCCATTAACTTCGGCGAGAGCGTTGAATGGTTCTGCCACGATGAATCCAGAAACTTTTCCGGAGGCTAAGGCCGCTGGCATATCAGCAGGAGCCAAAACAACTAGCTTCACTTCTTTCTTCGAAGCCGAAGCGTCGCCAGTGGTGATTGCCTTCAAGCCGTTCTTGCGAAGAATCTGCTGTAGCACGACATTGTGGATTGAATACCAGAACGGAATTGCCACGGTCTTGCCGGCCAGTTCTCCCACGCTGTTGATGCTCTTGGCTACGGTCAATGCCGAACCATCAGTGTGGTTCCAGGTGATGACCTTGATGTCTTGCTTGGCCTGGAACTTGAGCTGCAGAGCTAGCGGCATAAGTAGGTGCACCACGTCGACCTGCTTAGCAGCGAAGGCCTCGGCGATTGATGGCCAGGTGCGGAACAGGGTCGGCTTGGCTACGTTGACGCCCTTCGACTCGAAGTAGCCCTTGCCATGTGCAATAAGTAGCGGGCTGGCATCTGTGATCGGCAGGTAGCCAATCTTGAGCGTGCCTAGCTTTTCGCTCCAAGAAGCTGCGTTGGCAGGAGCCTCACCGAATCCGGTAACGGCTGCGGCACCGGCCGCTGCGGCACCAATCTTAAGAAGTGAGCGGCGGTCGAATAGACCTGATTCGTTAAGGCCGAAAGCCGAGCCGTGATCGTGTGACATGAGTATCCCTAAATTTGGTAAACGATTTCTTGTTTCAAGTCGCTAAGACTTCTACCGCTTACGACGTTGTGTTCAATCAATTCTGTTCCGTTGTTAGAGAGAACCAAAACTCTGTTACCAAGTCTTACGGCTTCGTCGATGTCGTGAGTGACGATGACAACTGTCAAACCGAGTTGCGTTTGCAAATCAATCAACCAGTCCTGCAACGAAGCGCGAGCAGTCACGTCGAGTGCCGAGAATGGTTCGTCAAGCAAAAGAATTTCCGGCTCGACAATGATTGTTCGTGCGATGCTCACACGCTGCGCTTGACCGCCAGAGAGCTCGGTTATTTTTCGATCGGCGAGTTCACTGATTCCAATTCGCTGCAATAACGAGTCGACTTTTGCGTCGAGCTCACCCTTGGCAAACTTGCGATGCTTCTTGATTGCGCCGAACTTGAATCCGAACTTTATGTTTTCGCGCACAGTTAGCCATGGCAAAAGCAGGGACTCTTGAAACGAAAGCGCGGTGTGAACCGAATCAACTGCACGATGCTTGATTGAACCACCAGAAATCGAAGTCAAGCCGGCAAGTGCGTGCAGCAAGGTGGTCTTTCCCTGACCACTTGCTCCAACCAACGCAACGATTTCGCCTTGGTTGATTTCGAAGTTGAGCCCAGATATTACGGTCTTGAATCCGCGCTTTACCGAGAGGTCGGTTACGACAGTTGCGATATTTCCCAACGCAAACTCCCTTCGGTTGGAGCTTGGACAGACAGGAACAAAGACTCGCGAATACGTCGAGATGTCGGGCTCGCGGTGTAGTAACCGCGACCCCCAACGGTCGCCAACTCCACCCGAGTCACGGCCTGAGCCAGTTCTGCCGTGGCAAGGCGGAGCTTCAGGTATGGCAGCGGCGCGTGGCCGTTGCCCGGCGCCGGGAAGGCTTCGAGGCCACTGTTCAAGAGGTCTAGGTCTGCTAGAAGGTTCTCGTAGCGTTCACGAAATTCGGCGATTTCGGCGGCAAATGGAGCAGCAGACGGAGCCTTGGCGATCGACTCGAGTGCGGCTCCGGTGATGCCAAGGCAGAACGAGGCCTGCAGCACCAGGAAGCGTGGGCGCATCTGACCAAGGAATCGATCTACGTCGCGAGTAAGTAGGTAATGCTTCGCCAACTTAAGTCCGTTGAACTTCACGGTGCCTGATGAAGTTGCGTTGAGCCCTAGAAGTTGACCGGCAGGTTTGACGTCAACTCCCTCGAATCCCAATTCGGCCGCGACGATGATGCGCTCTTCGGTTTCTGGGTGACGCGCTGCGAAAACAATCAAGGTATCCGAGTATAGATTCGACGCCCAAGGAATGACACCGTCAATTACGAAGTGATCTTCGGTCTCGGTGAAAGTGATTGGCAGTAGTTCCTTGCCGCTCTTATCTGCGAGTGCTGTAGCCAGGGCAGTCGAACCGATTCGCACACCAGAAAGTAGTTCCGCCAGGTACTGATTCTTCACTGAGTCAGTTGACCAGCGGTCAATGTATTCGGCGGTCATGCGGTGTGACCAAACTACGAAAGCACTAGAAACGCAGTTCTCGGCAATTGAACGAATAATTTGCGACTGTGCCGCAATTGGAGATGCACTGTCGCTAAGACCAAAGTCGACTCCACCGGCGGCGGCGAAGTTGCTCAAGAATGCTCGTAGGTCACCAGGTTCCTGATCGGTAGTTGCCGCGCACTCCGGAATAGTCTCAATAATCTGATCGATGCTCAGAGTAGACATTACGACTCCAGTTTGTGCAGACGTGAAATCGGGGTGTCGACTACCTTGCGAGCGTTAACGATTGCGTCTTCGCTTTCGCCGTCGTAGAAGCACAGGCACTTAACCATGTCTTCGCGCACATAGGTGCGGAGGAATTTAACGTCGTCGATGTCTTCGTAGAGCGGAGACTTTTCCTTCTTGCGAGCCAGGTACTTGTCCATGGTCAACCCCTCAGGGAAGTCCCACTCGACCAGGTACTGGCTACTCTTCTTTAGCTTCTTGATGTCCTCGAGCTCTGCGCCAACCAAGCGAACCTTGGCCAAGTCCTCGACATCTAGACCCGCACCTTCTAGAGCGCCCTCGACCTCAACTATATTTTCGTGCTCGAGCACAGCGAAGATTCGGTTGTGGTCAGCAGTCACCTGAGATTCGATGAATTCGCCGCCAATTGAGGTGAGCGCTGCGTTGATGTTCTCCAAGGCGGCCTCTACTGCCTGATCCTTAGCGGTATTGATTTCGGCGACAAATAGAGACAATGCGGGCTCCTGGCTTGAAAAATTGGGGGAACTCCTAAATATTCGGCTAATTCTCGGGAAAAAGGAAAAATGGTTTCCTTTTATTACGGAAGATTTAAACTTGGTCGGTGGTTATAAAGAGCGATAGGTTTCAGATAGCCACACATTCAAAGGGGAACAAAATGGCAAAGAAAGTCCGCGACCAGGAAACTCAAATCAAGCGCCTACGCAGCTACAACCTAGTTGCCGGTATCGCGCACCTGGGTCAAGCAATCGGCATGCTGGTAATCATCAGCGCTTTGAACGCGCAAGCCGAATTCGGCGTGACCGCGGACTACATGGCAGGCCCTCCTGGATCACCAATTCCACCAGAGCGCGTAGACCTCTTTACTGTCAACATGGGGTACGGACTGGTTGGCTTCCTCGGGTTGAGTGCACTGTTCCACTTCTTGGTTATTACCCCAGCTTTCTTCACCCGTTACAAGAACGGCCTGCTGGCTAACCACAACTACTTCCGTTGGACGGAGTACTCACTCAGTTCATCAATCATGATCTTCTTGATTGCTCAGCTCACCGGTGTCACCGACATCAACGCACTCGTGAACATCTTCGGCCTAAACGCAGCGATGATTCTTTTCGGCGCGCTTCAAGAGAAGTACGAGAAGCCAGGCAACCGTAAGCTACTTCCATTCATCTTCGGTTCGATGGTTGGAGTCGTGCCATGGTTCAGCGTGTTCTTCATGGTGATTCAGCCAGGATCGACCAACGAAGCAGAAGTACCTGGTTTCGTAATCGGAATCATGGTTTCGATCTTCGTGGCGTTCTTTACATTTGCATTCAACCAGTGGGCGCAGTACAAGCAGCTTGGAAAGTGGGCGAGTTACCTACAGGGCGAGCGCTCTTACATCACCTTGAGCTTGGTTGCAAAGACTGGTTTGGCTTGGCAGGTATTCTCGGGAGTCTTGGCTCCGCTACTTACCGGCAACAACTAGTTAGTAATTAGTACTCGTCCTTGAGGACGAAGTAGGAACCGCGAATCACGCCGGCTAGCTTCGACTTCTGACGAGCGAACTTGAATTTATCGGCAAACTCGGCCGGGATCTCCATGTTTTCGCACAGTTTGATGCCGACCGCACGCTTCTTAGGGTTGTCGAGCGTGTACATGATGTTGAGTGACAACCCGCTCTTGTAGAAGACGTAGGTCCAGCGAATATTCTCGGTGACAAAGTCTGCGGCCTCTAGTGGCTCGGACTTCACTACAATGTCACGCTCGGCAAGAGCTTTGTTCATGCGCTTGATTAGCGTGGCTGCCTTCTCGGCAGGCTTGGTGACAAAGTCGTGGTCGTACTTGTTCTTGAAGTAACGGGCTTCGTTGGCGCGCACACCGGCGAGCTCTGCAGCAAACTTAGACTTCTCCAAGCCGGCAGTAGAGACGTTTACGAAATCGATTGGCTTGGCCATTACTTGATTGCCTTCTTTACGAGTGCGGTGATCTGCTTTTCAACTTCTGCTGACCATTCGATTACAGCGAAGCTGGTGCCCCAGATGCCACCTTTGTCTAGCTTTGCGATGTCGGTGAAGCCGAGGGTGCAGTAGCGAGACTTGAACTTGCCACCGTCTTGAAAGAACAACAGGTTTTTACCGTCGAGCGAGTATGCCTGCATGCCATACCAAAGCTTTGGCTGGAGTTCCGGTGCGATTGACATCACGAGTTTGTGAACTTTTTCGGCCAGCTTGCGATCGGCGGGAGCCATAGCTTTGATCTTGTCTTGCACTTCGGCGGCGTGCTCCTCGGGGCTGAACTTCTTGCGACGCTCGGCCACAGCAGCGCGCATCGCCGCCTTCTCTTCTTTACTAAAAACCGAATCGGACTTTGCCATAGGGATTCCTAACGAGCTACAAACGTGATTGCCAAAATTGCAAACAAAACCGCAACACCTCGATTCAGCCAGATGCCGTTGTTCCCCTGCAACATCCATCGACGAATCGGAACTGCCAAACCAGCATAGAACGCGGTGATACCGATAAAACCAACCGTGACTATCGAGTTCAAAATCCAGAGTTCGGTCTTTCCCGAGACCTGAGGCATCACTGAGATGTAAAACATCCAGGGCTGTGGGTTGGCTGCTCCGTAAAGAATTGCTGTACCAACCGCAGGCCAGAAAGCCTCGCTGCGGGTTCTTACTTCGGGACGACCAGCTCGCCACATCCGCCAGGCCTGCCAGAGCAGAAACCCGGCTCCAATTAACTTCAGTGCCACGAAAGCGGCTGGAGCTTGAAGCATCAGTGTTGCCACGCCCAAGTAAGTGAGAGTAATCATCCCGACTTTGGCGATGATGATGCCAAGCGAATAGGGGATTGTGGACTTCCAACCATTTGCCAGTGACTTACCTAGCAGCAACATGGTGTCGCCCCCGGGCGTGGCTGCAGCTGCAAACCAGGTCACGGCAAAGAGTAGATATGTGTCCACTCAGCAAGACTATTAGTCGTTGAAGATCGCTACCGCGCGAGTCCAGCCAGCTGATGCTGCACGAACTTTGGTCGGGAAGCAAGCGACAGTAAAGCCAGTTGCCGGAATCGACTCTAGGTTGTGAAGTTTTTCAATCTGGCAGTAGGCAACTCGACGTCCGGCTTTGTGGCCATCCCAAACCAATGAGGCATCGCCGGTCTCTTCAAACATCTTGCGAGCGATTGAAACCGGAAGGTCCCAACCCCAGGCGTCAGTGCCAACTACGCGAATGCCTTTGTCGGTGAGCCACATGGTTACCTCTTCGCCGAAACCGATTCCGGTATGAATGAAGTCTTCGTGACCGTATGCAGATGATGCGATGGTGTGGAAGAGGCAGATGTCGAAAGGCTTTAGTTCGTAGTCGATCTTGGCTAGAGCCTCTTCGATGTGGTGAGGCATCACGATGGTGCCGTTTGGTAGGTGGGTGAGGTCAATCTTCACGCCCTCGCGGAAGAACCAGTCCAGTGGAACTTCGTCGATGGTCCAAGCCTTCTCACCGTTGTTCTGGGTTGGGTGGTAGTGCCATGGGGCATCGATGTGAGTGCCCGAGTGAGTCGTAATCGTGACGGTTTCAGCGGCTAGGCCCTGACCATCTGGCAGTTGCTCAGGAGTGATGCCGTACATGTTGTACATGTCCTTTAGGCCCTCTTGGTGGTTCTTGTACTCAATCTTTGGTCGCAAGAACGGAGGGTCTAGCGGGGTTTCGTTGTCGAGGTGTACTGAAAGGTCTACGAATCTCATAGGACAATCTTGGGTTGAAAACTCACCGAGGCACAATTCGCCAAAAAATACGTAGTATCCCAGCAAAATAGGGCTTATGAGCGCTCTTGAGCTGAATCTGTGGATTCTGGCTGGCACTTGTGCCGGCACCTGGTTACTTAGCCTTCCGACCAAGGACACCTCCTGGGTCGACCGAATTTGGTCAATCGTTCCGATTTCCTACGCCTGGGTCTGGGCCGGCGGTAAGGATTTCGCCGACACTCGACTGAATCTCATGGCGCTGCTGATCACACTGTGGGGAGTGCGCCTCACCTTTAACTTCGCTCGCAAGGGCGGCTATCAAGCGGGCGGCGAAGATTATCGCTGGGAAGTTCTCCGCAAACGAATGACTCCACTGCAGTACCAAATCTTCAACATCGGTTTTATCGTGATCATCCAGAACGTCATCCTGTTTTTGATTACGACTCCGATGTATGCGCTCTCGCAAATCCAAGTACCTTTTGGCGCTGTTGATTTCGCGCTCGCGGCACTCTTCCTAGGGCTACTCACATTGGAGACCGTCGCTGATCAGCAGCAGTGGAATTTCCACCAGCAAAAGAAACTAGGCAAGACCTCTGGCTTCCTCAAAACGGGACTGTTCTCAATCAGTCGACACCCAAACTTTTTCGCAGAACAGGCCCAGTGGTGGGTGGTTTTCCTATTCAGTGCGGTTCAGGTTGGATTCAACTCATACAACTGGATTGGTGCGCTGGTTCTCACCGCGCTGTTTATCGGTTCAACAAGATTCACCGAACAGATTTCACTCTCGAAGTATCCCGACTACGCCGACTACCAGAAGCGAGTTAGCGCCATAATTCCTTGGCCTGCAAAACGCACCTAGGATTCAACTCATGAGTGATTTGAATGAGGTTGGGCAGCGCGACAGCTGGATCTGTTGGCTTTGCGACAAACCGGTCGATCCAGATGCCTCGGTTAACTCTGACCTCGGTCCGAGCGTTGATAGCTATTGGATCGCCAAGGGCAACAAGGGTGCACTCGAGCGCCTTGCCCACCGCCAGTGCAACACCATGAAGGGCAAGATTGCCCCGGTTGTTCAGTGGCCCAAGGACCTAATCGTCGGCGATCCGGCTCCGATCATCGAGAGCGTCGAGCGACTCATCAAGAAAGGTGGACGCGAGGCAATTGCCCGATGCCCGTCGGAGTCGGACGCAAAAGCGGTCGAAGCCTGGTTGCTAGATCGCCTGATTCGACTCTCACCAAAAACCAAATTCAACGTGGAATTGACGCCTGGTGGAGGCCAGTACCTTCTAAAACTTTCACTCGCTTAGACTCACGACATGAAGAATGTGAAACTTGCAAATGGCGTGGAGATGCCAATCCTTGGTTTCGGAGTGTTCCAGATTCCAGACGAAAAGGAATGCACCCAAGCGGTTCTCGATGCGCTCGAGGTTGGATATCGTCACATCGACACAGCCGCGATTTACAAGAATGAAAAAGCAGTCGGTGCGGCTATCAAGCAAAGTGGAATTCCTCGCGAAGAACTTTTCATTACTACCAAACTTTGGATTCAGGATGCAAGCGAAACCAAGGCGCCCAAGGCATTCGACAAGTCGCTTGAAAAACTTGGAATCGACTACTTAGACCTCTATCTAATTCACCAGCCTTTTAGCGATCTTCACGGAGCCTGGCGCGCGCTCGAGAAGCTCTACCAAGAGGGGCGCACTAAAGCTATTGGTGTATCCAACTTCTATCCGGATCGACTAGCCGACCTCATCGTGCACAACGATATTGCTCCGATGGTCAACCAGATTGAGACCCACCCGTTCTTCCAGCGCGCTGACTATCAGGCTCAGATGCAAGAGCGCGGCGTGCAGATTGAATCCTGGGCACCACTGGCCCAGGGTCGGAACAACTTGTTTAGCAATCCAGCGCTTGAAAAGATTGCTGCAGCGCATGGCAAGACCATTGCTCAGGTTGTTCTCCGCTGGTTGATTCAGCGCGATGTCGTGGTAATTCCAAAATCTGTGCACAAAGAGCGCATCGCAGAAAACTTTGATGTCTTTGATTTTGACTTGACCAGCGAAGACATGTCGGAGATTGCCAAGCTCGACACCGGCGCGAGCATCTTTATCGATCACCGCACGCTTGAAGCTGCTGAAGGACTAGGCGCTCACACTGCCGAGCTTTGATACTCGGATGGATTTGAACCTATCAAGGAAGTTAGTGGTTGACCCGTCGGCAAGTGGCTCTGCAACCCAGTGAATGCTTGGTTCTTCGGCGAATTGCCAGTTTGAAAGCACCGGCAGAAGAGCACGCACGAATGCACCGGTTTCGATTTCGGTGATGTTCTGCCCTAGGCAGGCGTGTGGCCCAAAGCCAAAGGCAATGTGGGCATTGCGCTCCCGCTGGAAATCGATAACTTCCGGATTCTCGAACTTCTCGGGATCGTGATTCGCCGATACGAAACCCAGCAGCACGTATTTTTCTGGGTCGCGCTCTGAGTCTTCGCCAACGGCATATTCTCTTGGCACGCGTTCCATTCGGGGCAACGGTGTCAAATAGCGCGCCATCTCCTGAATTGCCGGGCGCATGTGTTCAGCGTCCTCGCGAATAAAATCTGCGTCATTCGGTCTGTTGATTAGATGCCAGACGAAACCCGAAAGTAGTTTGATTACGGTGTCACGACCACCGGCAAGTAGCACATTTGCAATTCCCTGCATCTCATTGCGATTCACCGGAACTTCGTCAATCACCAAGCCCGCGACAAAGTCCCAGATGTCGCGTTCCGGTTCGCCGTTAGCAACTCGAACTTCGGCCTCATCAAATACCTTGTCGAGGTAAGCCTGAAGCATGGCACCATCGCGAGGACTTGCCTTTGTGAAGTCTCGATTGCGATGTGCTTCCTCGGCCGCGTGCACGTCGTCGCCGCGACGATACGCAGCCGCATTCCAAACATCTGGACCCCAGGCACGCCACTCTTCATAATCCTGCGGACGCTTGTAGATGATGGTTAGACAACCAATCACGTAGGGAATCACCAGATCCTCAACCACTTCGAACTCATCTTTCAATTCGGCGATGAGTTTGTTAGCCAAAGCTTCAAATTCTGGTGCCAGCGGTCGTAGCGCTCCCGGACTAAACACCGGATTCAACGCCATGCGAAATTTTGTGTGACGAGGCGGGTCAGCCTCGAGTGGCAACTGCCGATAGTCGCGCACATCCCTGTCGCCAAGCAGGTCGCTCGAGTAGTTTTCCCAATCGCGAGCAGCCTCGCGAACTTCTTGATAACCGCGGATTTCCTTGCGCATCACATCTCCTAAGCCCAAAGATACTCCTGCGGCTAGTCTGTAGCCATGACTGGATACGAAGTACTCAACGTCGGCGCACCAAGCGAATGGCGAAGCTTTTTTGGCGGTTTCCGCCCGGAGACCTCGCGCGATGGAAGACGCGTCATAGATAAAGAGATGGACTTGCAGTACATGGGTCTAACCGTCAACGCATTGGTCGCCGGCGAAGAAGCTCCCTACTGGCACAAGCACTCGCAGGTCGAAGAGCTCTACATCTTTATTAGCGGCCACGGTCAGATGGGCCTCAATGACGATTGCGTCGAAGTCACCGCCGGCTCAATAGTTCGAGTTAGCCCGGAAACCTGGATCAAGTGGCGCTGCCACCCTGATTCAACAGAAGAATTGCGTTGGCTTTGCGTGCGTGCCGGTGGCATGGAACTTCCAGATGCCCCTAACGACGCCACAGTCGACTTCGACCGACCTAATGTTTGGTAGCAAATGCCGACAGACATCGAAACGTACAACAAAGCTCTAGGCAAAGCCGAGCGTGAGATCGCAGCAGAACTTTGCGCTCGCATCGCAAAAACTTTACCTAAAGCCGAAGGCAGAGTTTGGCACGGACACCCGGTTTGGTTCATCGACGGAAACCCAGTCGTGGGCTACAGCCTAAAGAAAAGTGGCATCGAGGTGCTGTTCTGGAGTGGGCAGTCTTTCGATTCACCGGCTCTTCGCCCGGTAGGTAAGTTCAAGGCAGCTGGAATGCGTGTGCCGAGTCTCGAAGAGCTCGACACTAAAGCACTAACTGCATGTTTGAAAAGCGCAAAGACGATTCAGTGGGATTACGCGAATCTCCCCAAGAAGCGAAAGCTTGAAAAACTAACCGACTTCTAGCCCGCTAGAACTGCGAACCAGCGGCCTTCATTGTCTGGGAATGCAAACGACTCAACGCCGGTGTGATTGCCAACCTCGGTAGCCGGAATCCCTGCGGAGACTAGCTTCTCTCGAGTCAAAGTGAGGTCATCAACCTTGAATGCAATTGAAGGTGTGGCCAAATCTAAGTTGTCTGGGTTGTTTGCCATAAGAGCTAGTGGAACGAGCTGAAACGAGAACGGCTGATCTGCAAAGCCAACTTCAACGACTGATACGTCACCGGCCTGCTGGCGACCCTTCTCGACCATGCCGACCTTTTCAATCCAGAATCGCTGGCAGGCTTCTGCATCTGTGACGTAGAGGACTACAAATCCAACGCGCATTTAGGGCTCCTTTTAGGTTTCAGCCAAGTTTATTGAGTCCGGCCTGGCGGCTTGTGGCAAATACGATTACAAGGTGAGCACACCCGAAACTGCGTTGCAGATTAGCTATCCGGCCGACCTGCCGGTTAGTCAACGCAGGGAGGAGATTCTCGAGGCAATCCGCGGCCACCAAGTGGTGGTGATTGCCGGTGCCACAGGATCTGGCAAGACGACTCAGATTCCAAAGATGTGCCTTGAGCTTGGGCGCACGAGTATCGCTCACACCCAGCCTCGACGTATTGCGGCTCGTGCTGTCGCCGAGCGCATAGCCGAGGAGCTCAAGGTCGAGCTTGGTGGGCTAGTTGGCTATCAGGTGCGCTTCACTGATAAAGCCGGAGCCAACACCAAAGTAAAGGTGATGACCGACGGCATCTTGCTCAATGCAATTCAGCGGCATCGAAACCTGGAGCCATACGACACCATCATCATCGACGAGGCACATGAGCGAAGCCTCAACATCGACTTCTTACTCGGGTATCTCAAGCAATTGCTACCAAAGCGGCCTGACCTCAAGGTAATCGTGACCTCGGCAACTATTGATCCGGAGTCTTTCAGCAGACACTTCAACGGTGCCCCGATCATCGAAGTTAGTGGCCGTACCTTTCCAATCGAGATTCGCTATTTGGAAACAAGCCGTGAAGCCGGTGAAGATGCCGACCCGGATGAAGAAACCACAGCGAGCGATTACCTCGACGCCATGGTTAGTGCTCTCGAGGATTTGAAGAATGAACCAGACGGTGACACCTTGGTTTTTCTTTCTGGAGAGTCGGAGATTCGAGATGCTCAAGAAGTAATCGAAGGGAGGATAACTTCGGCTTTACTCGGCAAAGGAATAGAGGTGTTGCCGCTGTATGGACGACTCAGCACTGCCGAGCAGCATCGAGTTTTTGAAGCCAGCAAGGTTGCCGGACTTAGACGCAGAATTATTTTGGCAACCAACGTGGCTGAAACTTCGCTCACCATTCCAAACATCAAATACGTGATTGATGCCGGCACCGCGCGAATCTCCCGCTACAGTCCGCGCGCAAAAGTTCAACGATTACCAATCGAAGCAATCTCACAAGCGAGCGCCAATCAGCGTGCCGGTCGTGCCGGTAGAACCAGCCCCGGCGTGGTGATTCGCCTCTACTCAGAAGAAGATTTCATTGCCCGCCCAGAATTCACCGACCCCGAGATTTTGCGCACCAATCTCGCTTCTGTTATTTTGCAGTCGGCACAGCTTGGGCTCGGAGACATCACGGCGTTTCCATTCCTTCAAGCACCTGACGCCCGCGGCGTGAAGGATGGCATCGGGCTGCTTGGCGAGCTTGGAGCGGTGAAAGATCCAAAAAGTAAGTCAGTTGAACTAACCAACACCGGTCGCGACCTAGCCCGATTACCGATTGAGCCCCGGTTTGGACGAATGCTCCTGGAGGCCAAAAAGCACGACCTAGCCCGCGAAGTAATGATCATCGTGGCGGGACTAACCATCCAGGACCCTCGCGAGCGCCCGCTAGCCAAGCGAATGCAGGCAGAGCAGGCCCATGCCAGATTCGCAGATCCGACCAGTGACTTCTTGAGTCTGTTGAACTTGTGGAATTACATCGAGGAACAGCAAAAGAAACTGTCATCATCGGCGTTCCGCAGGCTCTGCAAAAATGAGTACCTAAATTACTTGCGCGTGCGCGAGTGGCAAGACCTAATCAAGCAACTCAAATCAATAGCTAAGCCGTTGGGAATTATTCCCGGTAACCCGAAGATTGACCCAGACGGAATTCATCAGTGTCTGCTATCCGGATTGCTCAGCCAAATAGGTCTGAAGCAACCGCAATCAACAAATGAATACATTGGATCGAACAACAAAAAGTTTGTGATTTTTCCAGGTTCAACTCTGGCTAAGAAAGCACCGGCAGCAATCATGAGTGCGGAGCTGGTGGAAACCAGTCGTCTCTTTGCCCGAATGAACGCCGCCATCAATCCAGAGTGGGCAGAATCACTGGCAGGTGAATTAGTTCGACGCAGCTATAGCGAACCACATTGGGAAAAAACCCAAGGCGCAGTCGTTGCCTATGAACGCGTGATGCTATTCGGTGTGCCGATTGTTGCTTCGCGACGCATGCAGTATTCACGAATAGATATCGAACTCTGCCGTCACCTCTTTATCCGCCACGCACTTGTGCAAGGGGAGTGGGACTCAAAGCAGCAATTCGATCGCGCCAATCAACAACTACTCAAACAGCTCGAGGCTCTTGCCTTGCGCGCTCGCAAGCCACAGTATGCGCCAGATGATGAAGATGTATTCCGTTACTACGACGCCCGCATTCCAAAGGACGTATTCTCAACCCGAACCTTCGAGGGTTGGTGGCGCAAGGCCAAGGTAGAAAACCCAGATCTGCTGACCATGACTCGTGAGGATTTACTCCCTCAGGAGAGCCCGATTTCAAGCAGTACCGATAACCCGAAAGTTTGGCATTCCGGCGAACAAGAATTCAAACTTCGTTACCGATATAAACCGGGCGCGCCTGACGACGGAGTGACCATTGACATTCCGGCCACAGCGCTGCCAAATCTCAGTTCTGACGAGTTCGACTGGCTTGTGCCAGGAATGCGCGAAGACCTGGTTGCCGAACTTATCAGAGGACTGCCCAAGAACCTTCGCCGCAACGTGGTACCGGCTTTGGACTGGGCCAAAAAGGCGTTGTTGACACTTCCGGAGTACCCCGAGGAGCCGCTAGTAGAGACATTGGCCAAGACCTTTCGGGCGTTGAGTGGTGTTCACATGACAGCCGCAGACTTTGACTTTGCAGCTCTACCGACATCCCTGCGAATGACCTACCGAGTGATTGACGAAAGCGGACGAACTCTAGGGCTCGGTATAGACCTGAAGGCGCTCAAGCAAAAGCTTGTTCCAGCTGCTTCTGGAGAAATACCTATGAAGAGTGCGGTCAACCTAGAAGAGAAGAATTCGAAACTTAGGCAAATAGTTCGCGAGAAAATTCCTTCGCCGGCAGACTACATAGCCGAGCATCTGAGTAAAGAAGAAAAGCTTTCGCTAGTAGCCGTGGGTTACAAAAACATCGCTGCGTTCGTCGATGATGTAATCACCGTACTGATAGATGAGGAAATTTCGGCTCGTGGTCTGGATGCGAGCCTAGAAGATATTCGTGCAGCGGTTATCGAGCAGAGCATCGAAACCTGCTTCGCTCAAGCCAAGGTCATGGAAAAGATCGCACTCAGCCATCGTCAGGCAAGTAAATCTATTTCTGAAGTTCAAGACATGTCTGTGCTACACGTGTTGGCGGCAGAAAAGTCCCACATCGCGGACTTGGTGCGAACGAACATTTTGAGCACCACCGGGCTAAAACGAATTACAAGAATTCCGGTTTATTTGCAGGCAATCAAAATGCGAATCGAAAAACTTTTGGACAACCCAGAACGTGATCGAATCGCAGAACTTGAGCTCAACGAGGCTCTCGCCTTGGTAGCCAAGGCTCCGGCTGAAAACGGTGCAACAGCACGATGGCTACTGGAAGAGTTGCGGGTTAGTCTCTTCGCTCAGGTTCTGGGAACGTCCGAGCCGGTGTCGGTTCAGCGAATTAGGAAGGCATTAGCGAACGGCTAATGTAAAGCTTTGCCATGCTCGGCGCTTGCGGAGAATATGGGATTCGAACCCATGAGGGCTTGCACCCAACACGCTTTCCAAGCGTGCGCCATAGGCCACTAGGCGAATTCTCCTTGGAACACTATGAGTTTAGTCGCGACTTGAGATTGAGGTGGCTTCGAGTAGTGGGTGGCCTTCAGTCAATTTGGCTAGGGCGATTGCTCCGGCGAGCCCATCCCCATGGGCTGTAATTTGTTCGAAGTTGTTCAGCCTTCTTCTTAGTTCGCTCAAGAAAGTCTCGTGAAGCAAGTTGTTCTTAAACACAGATCCCGTTGCGGCAATCTTTGGGGTGATGTTTGGTTGTGCGACTCGCCGCCACGCGGTGTGCACAGAGTGGGCCAGTTCTTTTGCGGCACGGATCGATATTTCTTTGGAAACATTATCGACTTCTGAGAGCTCGCTTACGTCCTTGGCAAACGACGCGACTACGCGCACGCGTTCCGGATTTGATTGAAGTTTAATATAGGCGTCTTCGAGGTTAGAAAATTTTTGCTGCACACGATTGGTTAGTTCCGTAGGCTCGCCACGGTGATCGTGAGCACGCATGACTGCACTCAGAGCTTCTCGTCCAATCCAGAAACCACTTCCGGCATCGCCCATGATCCAACCCCAACCGTCGATACGTGCGGTTGCAGTGGGGCCGACACCAAACGTGACCACTCCTGTGCCGGAAGCTACGACGACTCCGAAATCGTTTCCTAACGTGCCGAGAAACGCGGTGATCGAATCGTGGGCCAGCATGACTTTCTTAATTCCGTGAGAGCTAACCAGCTCGTGGAGTTGTTTCGGATCGCTTTCGAGTTGGGTTAGGCCCGAGACTCCGGCGGCGACGGTCGAAACGTTTTGTTTGGTTTCGTTCAAGGCCTTGAATACAACCTCGGCCAATTGTGGCTGCAGTGGAAGGTCTGTGCGAATGCCCGGGAAAACAAGGTCTATTTGAGTGTCAGGGTCTGGGCAGACTGCAACTTTGATGCCGGTCTGGCCCGCATCTATAGCGATGAATCCTGAATTAGCGTCATTGCTCATTTGAGTTCCTTGGAAATGGTCAATTGGCGAGGCCCGGGAATACCTCGCCTAGAGCGCCAATTGCTGATGATGCGGCAATTGAGATTAAGAGAAGCCCGAAGATTCTGCTCACGATGTTTAGTCCGGTTTCGCCGAGCAGTTTTTCGAGTGGCTGGGCGAGTAAGAAGAGAATGTAGCTGACGACGGTTAGCGCCAAGATGATGGCGAGCGTTTGCCAGTATGCGCCAGATTCGGTCGATCGAATTGTGATGGTGGCGGCGATTGCGCCCGGGCCTGCCATCAGTGGAATTGCCAGTGGCACGACTGCTGCGCCAGAGGGGTTTGCGGCAAGTGCAACTTTGTGTCCCTGAACCATCGACCAGCCGATACCGCCGATGACGAGTGAGCCGGCGATGCGGAATGCGTTGATGTCGATCTGCAAAATTCCAAGAATTATTTCGCCGAGGAAGTAGGCGACCACAAGTGTGAGTCCAGAGACAAGTGCAGTTTTTAGTGCAACCGATCTACGTTCTTTAACTGTGCGACCTTTGGTGAGTGTAAGGAAGACCGGAATCGCGGTGATTGGGCTAACGATTGCAAACAGGGCAATCAAGGTGGTTACGGCACTTGAGGTCGGCATATTCCGAGGTTAGCCGAGGTGTTATTAGAGAATTGACCCATGACACCAAAGAAACTCTTCAATTTCTTCGCCACCGCCGAAGCGTTCACTTGGACGGCGCTTATTATTGCCATCGCTTTGCGAGCGACCAGTCTGGTCGACCCTTTGGTCTCCACCATCGTTGGAGGTATCCACGGCGCGGTGTTCTTGGGTTACGGAGTTTCGGCCGCTCTGGTCGGTGTGAATCAGCGCTGGAAGGCGGGCGTGATTGTTGGCGGTATTGCACTGGCTATCGTGCCGTTTGCCACAATTCCGTTTGAGCTCAACCGCAAGAAGAAGGGTGCTCTCGAAGGCACTTGGCGAACATCGGCCTCGGCGGATCCTCGCGATGCTGGCTGGTTTGACCGCTTATTCCGCTGGTTTATTCAGCGTCCGGCATTGTTGGTCGTAGTCTTGCTGCTCGTGGTCGTCGGCATCTTTAGTGGCTTGCTGTGGATGGGGCCGCCAGACACCTGGGCTGAAAAGTTTAACTAGCCTTTGTCTTTTTGCCCGAGTCTTTTGGTTTCGGGTAGGGAATGATTTTCACGTACTCAGCCTCGAGTCGATCACGTTCCATCTCAAGATCATAGTGTTTTTGTAGGTTCAAGAAAAACTCGTCACTCATTCGGAAAATACGACCTAAACGAATAGAAGTGTCAGCAGTAATTCCGCGCTTGCCCTGGACTATTTCATTGATGCGTCTGGCTGAAACTCCCATGAGTTTGGCAAGTAGATATTGGCTCATTTCGTAGGGCTCTAAGAATTCTTCATTAAGGATTTGACCTGGGTGAATCGGTGCATATCTTTCAATCATGATCAATCCTTTCTTAGTGGTAGTCGACAATTTCGACGTCGGCCGGACCGGCATCTGTCCAGTAGAAGCAAATTCGCCATTTTTGATTGATGCGAATACTAAATTGTCCGTTTCGGTTGCCTGACAGCGCCTTGAGGTGATTTCCTGGAGGCTGCCCCAAATCCTCCAAAACAACTGCCGAGTCCAGAATATTTAGTTTTGATAATGCGCGTTCATGGACGTCGTGCGGCAAAGCTTTTGAAGTACGTTTTACCCACAACATTTCAGTGTTGCGATCCGCGAACGACACAATCATAGCGGGATAGTAACGGGAAGCGTTATTAGTGGGTTTTAGTTATCCCCAGGTAATAAAAGACTCCCCGCACACCCATCAGAGCCCAGTTACCCTTGCTGCATTTCTGCCCTGGGGGATTTCCGAGGTGACGCCGCACGGGGAGTCCTTGGTCAGTTTACCCGCCTGTGAGGCCGCGGTCGAGGTCGGTAGTAAAAGGTAGGCTCGTTCTGTGAGTACCGCTCTTTACCGTAGATACCGTCCCGAAGCCTTTGCTGAGCTGATCGGACAGGCTCAGGTGACGGCTCCGCTGATGACCGCTCTTCGCAACGACCGTGTCAATCACGCATACCTCTTTAGTGGTCCTCGTGGCTGCGGTAAGACCACCTCGGCTCGTATTCTTGCTCGCTGTTTGAACTGTGCCGAAGGCCCGACCGACACTCCTTGTGGCGTTTGCGACTCTTGCGTGGAGCTTTCGCGCGATGGTTCAGGTTCGCTAGACGTAGTCGAAATCGACGCGGCTTCGCACAACGGTGTCGACGACGCCCGCGATTTGAGAGAGCGCGCAATCTTTGCTCCGGCTCGCGATCGCTACAAGATTTTCATCCTCGATGAGGCGCATATGGTTACGCCACAGGGATTCAACGCTCTCTTGAAGATTGTTGAAGAGCCACCTGCCCACGTGAAGTTTATTTTTGCGACTACCGAACCCGACAAAGTTATTTCAACGATTCGTTCGCGCACTCACCACTATCCATTCCGCTTGGTTCCTCCTGGTCAGATGCTCGAGTACTTGGAGCAGTTGTGTTCGTCGGAGAGCGTTTCGGTTGAAGCCGGAGTATTGCCACTCGTAGTTCGTGCCGGTGGCGGGTCCGTGCGTGACTCGTTGTCGCTTTTGGATCAGTTGATTGCTGGCAGCGAAGGTGGTCAGGTAACTTACGACCGCGCGGTTGCACTTCTTGGATTTACTCACGAATCACTTTTGGATTCGGTCGTCACCGCGTTTGCGCTGAAGAAGCCGGCGGAAGTTTTTGCTGCTGTCGAAGGTGTGATACAAACCGGTCAGGATCCTCGACGGTTCGTCGAAGACTTGCTCGAGCGTTTGCGCGATTTGATTGTGGTCTACTCGGTGGGCTCCGATGCTTCAGCGGTGATGCGCGGAGTGCCTCAGGACCAGATCGAGAAACTAACCACTCAGGCGATGCAATTTGGCATGGCCGACCTGACCCACGCTGCCGAGATTGTCTCCGAGACTCTCAACGGAATGTCTGGCGCGACTTCGCCGAAACTTCAGCTAGAGCTGATGTGCGCGAAGGTACTCGTACCGGCTGCCGACCAGTCAGAAGTGGGCTCGTTGGCACGTATTGAAAGGCTTGAGCGCCGTATTGGTATGTCAGGCGGTGCCGGTGAAACTACTGCTGCCTCTGCTTCCTCGGCACCGAAGTCAGAAGTTTCCGCCACTGCTACAGCGGCTCCTGTTGCTGTTTCAGCTCCAATTGCCGCTCTGAGCACGGCTGCGTTCAAGGATGCCTGGCAGGAGATTCTCGGAGTTGTTAACAAGACCAACAAGGCTGCCTGGATGTTGGCGTTTGGTTTGCAGGTAGTCGACTTCGAACCGAACGATTCGGTTTTGACTTTGCAGTTCACATCGGCACGCGACTTGGAGTCATTTAAGACTTCTTCGAACGCACCAGATATTTTGCGTAAGTCAATCGATCAGGTTTTAGGTGTCACGGTTAAGTTCAAACCGTTGATTGCAGAGTCTGCTGAAGTAAAGACCGAAGCTTTGCCTGTAGTTGCTCCAGCGCCGGCGGTCGAAGATGTTGTCGAGGTTGAGGATGTTGCCGAAGCACCTGTTGAAAAAATCGCTGAAAAGAAACCAGCGTCAAAGTCTCGTAATTCGAAGATGGTAAACGAAGAAGAGCGCTACGGTGAATCACTTTTGCGCGAGATGCTCGGTGCCGAACCGGTCGAAGATAAGAAGAACCGCTGATGTATGAGGGCGTAGTTCAGGAACTCATCGACGAACTTGGTCGATTGCCCGGTGTTGGTCCAAAGTCGGCTCAGCGAATTGCGTTTTATTTGTTGCAAACCGATGACGACCAAGCGCAGAAGCTTGCACAGGTTTTGATGGAAGTGAAGGAGCGCGTGCGCTTCTGCGAAATCTGCGGCAACGTCTCCGAAGAAGAGAAGTGCAACATCTGTCGCGATGTTCGACGCAACCAGACTTTGATCTGTGTGGTTGAAGAGAGCAAGGACGTGCAGGCGATTGAGCGCACGCGCGAATTCCGTGGTTTGTATCACGTGCTTGGTGGGGCGATTTCGCCGATTGAGGGCATCGGACCGGATCAGCTACGCATCAAGGAACTGCTTGGCCGATTGTCAGACCCGAACATCAAAGAGGTCATCATCGCGACCGACCCAAACATGGAGGGTGAGGCCACGGCCACCTAACTTTCTCGT
>JACCDQ012126350.1_pt1 | contig 36012 bp, 37 predicted proteins | sample 7446031 | NCBI WGS metagenome assembly JACCDQ01 (sample SAMN15323442, study PRJNA562643) | freshwater metagenome | isolation source: river surface water | place: USA:Blue River Watershed | collected 2017-08-17 | reverse complement strand
ACCACCAGATTCACGAAGAACTGGAGCGTCAGGGCGTTATCTTCCTGGACACAGACACTGCATTGAAGGAACACCCTGAAATTTTCCAGGAGTACTTCGGCACCGTGATTCCTGCCGGGGACAACAAGTTTGCCGCGCTGAACACGGCGGTTTGGTCTGGTGGCAGCTTCGTATACGTTCCAAAAGGTGTGCACGTCGAAATTCCGCTTCAGGCCTACTTCCGAATCAACACCGAGAACATGGGTCAGTTCGAACGAACCCTGATTATCGCGGACGAAGGTTCTTACGTGCACTACATCGAGGGTTGCACAGCTCCGATTTATCAGAGCGACTCTCTGCACTCTGCCGTTGTTGAGATCATCGTGAAGAAGAACGCACGAGTGCGTTACACAACAATTCAGAACTGGTCGACCAACGTCTACAACCTTGTCACCAAGCGCGCAATTGCTCACGAGGGTGCGACCATGGAATGGGTTGACGGAAATATCGGTTCAAAGGTGACCATGAAGTACCCGGCGATTATTTTGGCGGGCGAGCATGCACGTGGAGAAACTCTTTCGGTTGCATTTGCAGGCGCTGGTCAGCATCAGGATGCCGGCGCAAAGATGATTCACATGGCACCACACACGAGTTCATCGATTATTTCGAAATCGATTGCTCGCGCGGGTGGACGTACCTCTTACCGCGGAGAGATCCGCGTGAACCCTGGAGCCCACCACAGCGCCAACACCGTGCGCTGCGATGCACTATTGGTAGACACAATTTCTCGAAGCGATACATATCCTGCCGTTGACGTGCGCGAAGACGACGTCACAATGGGACACGAAGCGACCGTATCGCGCATCAGCGACGAGCAGCTGTTCTATTTGCAATCTCGCGGACTCCCTGAAGATGAAGCGATGGCCATGATTGTTCGTGGCTTCATCGAACCGATTGCCAAAGAACTGCCGATGGAATACGCGCTCGAACTCAACAAACTCATTCAGATGCAGATGGAAGGGGCTGTCGGTTAATGGTTGAAGCAATCATTCGCCCCGGCACCACCGGGCACAGCCACGGCGGTGGAGGAGTTCCACTGCAGACCCGTTCTGAGCGCTTGCGCTCCGCAATAGCCGGCGACCACTCTGCCGTAAACCGAAGCGACGAACAGTGGCGATACCTCGACGCAGCGCGGCTACGTGGTTTAGATTCAGAGCAGTTAACCAACTGCGTCGATGCAATCGTTGTGAATGCACCAGCGGGCTTCAGCGCTTCAATCGTTGGTGCCGAAGACAAAACTTTCGGTAAGGCGGGACTACCTGAAGATCGCCCTAGCGCAAATGCATGGGCCGCAGCTAGCCAAGCTCTGAAGCTTTCCCTGACCGGCGAAGTAAGCGAAGCAGCCACCATCTCTGTGGCCAACCCTGGCGACCTAAAAGCGGCTCACATCATCATCGAAAGCGCAACGCACTCGCACGGCACGGTGGTAATCGATCACACTGGTTCTGGCAGTCTCGCCGAAGTTATTGAAATCATTGTCGGCGACGAAAGCAATTTGACCGTCGTGTCGATTCAGGACTGGTCGGACGATGCGGTGCACACATCGGCCCAATTCGGTCGTCTCGGCAGAAACTCGAAATTAAAGCACATCGTGATTTCCCTCGGGGGAAAGACTGTGCGCGTCACACCGAACGCTGAATTCACCGCAACCGGAGGTGATGTCGAACTCCTTGGAATGTATTTCGCGGATGCCGGGCAGCACCTAGAACACCGCTCATACGTAGACCACGCGGTAGCCAACTGCAAGTCTCGAGTCACTTACAAGGGCGCACTGCAGGGAGAGAACGCACACACAGTCTGGGTTGGTGACGTTTTGATTCGTAAGGCGGCAGAGGGAACCGACACCTACGAACTAAACCGAAACCTATTGCTCACCGACGGAGCGCGCGCGGATTCGGTTCCGAACCTGGAAATTGAAACCGGCGAAATCGAGGGCGCCGGTCACGCTTCGGCAAGCGGACGCTTCGACGACGAGCAACTTTTCTACTTACAGGCGAGAGGAATCGACGAGCTCGATGCCCGTCGTCTAGTAGTCCGCGGCTTCCTAAACGAGGTAATCCAGCAGATTGGCATCGACTCAATCGAGGAACGACTCAATGCGTCAATTGAAGCCGAGCTAGTTAGGGGTATCAACTAATGGCCATCCGTATTTGCGCACTAGATGATCTAAAACTTGGAAAAGCGCTTCGCGTTGTCATCTCCGAGCACCCAATCGCCTTGGTTCGTACTAAGGAAGATAAGGTTTACGCACTGGATGACAAATGTTCACACGGTGAAATATCGCTTAGCGAGGGCTTTGTCGACAACACCACAATCGAATGCTGGGCACATGGCGCGAAATTTGAACTCGCCACTGGCAATGCACTCACTCTTCCGGCATACGAGCCGGTAAACCGCTATGAAGTCATCATCGAAAATGGCGACGTCTTCTTGGAATACGAGGCTTAGGAAAAAATGGCAATTCTACAAATCAAGAACCTGCACGTTTCAGTCGAAACCGAGCAAGGGAGCAAAGAGATTCTCAAGGGCGTGGACCTGATCATCCGAAGCGGTGAGACTCACGCCATCATGGGACCAAATGGATCAGGCAAGTCAACCTTGGCTTACACGATTGCCGGACACCCGAAGTACGAGGTCACCGAAGGCGAAATTCTGCTCGACGGTGAAAACGTACTTGAAATGAGTGTGGATGAGCGTGCTCGCGCCGGCCTCTTCCTAGCAATGCAGTATCCGGTTGAGATTCCAGGTGTATCGGTTAGTAACTTCCTTCGCACCGCGAAGACAGCCATCACCGGGGAAGCACCTGCGATTCGACCTTGGACCACCGAGGTAAAAGACACCATGGCCAACCTCAAGATGGACCCGTCATTCACCGCTCGTAACGTGAACGAGGGATTCTCCGGAGGAGAGAAAAAGCGCCACGAAATCCTGCAGATGGAACTGCTAAAGCCTCAGTTTGCAGTGCTTGATGAGACCGACTCGGGACTAGATGTGGACGCGCTTCGAATCGTGAGCGAAGGAGTCAACCGCGCAAAGGCCGCAAATGGCTTTGGAGTGCTGCTGATCACTCACTACACCCGAATCTTGAACTACATCAAGCCAGACTTCGTTCACGTCTTCGTGGCAGGAAAAATTGCCGAGCAGGGTGGCCCAGAGCTGGCCGAGCGCCTAGAAGCCGAAGGCTACGACCGTTACGTGAAGGCATAATGCCTCAAGAGTTACCACCGGAAAAGTACGACCAGGTAGTCGAGGCTCTAAAAGAAGTCATCGATCCTGAGCTTGGCGTAAACATCTACGACCTGGGTTTGATTTACGACCTGTTTGAAGCCGAGGACAAGAGCCTGCTGATCAACATGACCTTGACTTCTGCTGGCTGTCCGCTAACCGACGTGATCGAGGAGCAGACTGCTGCTTCTCTTGACGGTGTGGTGGATGCATTCAGAATCAACTGGGTCTGGATGCCGCCTTGGGGGCCAGAGCGAATTACCGAAGACGGCAAAGAGCAGATGCGTGCCATCGGATTCGCAATCTAAGGCTTAAACAAAAAAGCACCTCCAAGCGGAGGTGCTTTTTTTGAGTTTTTAGCCGCGAGTCTTTTTGACTAGCAACCATGCACCCGGAAGCATTCCTGCAGCGATGACCGCCTTGACGACATCCCAGACCATGAATGGAACCATGTAGGTTACAGCGGCGGTTAGATCACCTTTGAAAGCTGTGCTTGCAAGCACTGGAATTCCGATTAGGTAGATGGTTGTTGAACCGACCACAAAAGCCACGAAAGTTTTCAGAACGTTTGAGCTCCACTTGCGCTCAGCAAGAAGGCCTACGAGGAAAGCGGCTACAACGAAGCCAAAGATGAATCCAGCGGTTGGACCAACTAATGCATCAACACCAACCACGTGACTGCCGTCTGCCTTTGGCGCGAAAACTGGCACGCCGGCCAAGCCAGCAAGTGCGTAGAGACCAAGCGAAAGCACTCCGCGGCGTGAACCCAGGGTCGCCCCAACGAGTAGCACGACAAGTGTCTGCAGAGTGAAAGGAACCGGATACGCCGGAATAGAAACTTGAGCTGCAACTGCAGTTAGAGCTGCACCAACTGCCACTAGTGCGACGTCTGCCGCGAGGCTTCGCTTGATAAAACTGTCTACGATTGTCGGCTTAGCAACGAGGGTCAGAGACATGAAAAACTCCAATTCATTTAGATAAGTCGATTGTAGACTGGGTCTTTTGTAGTCACCCTATAAAAATCCCACAAATCCCATTCCAAACTTTGGAGAATTCCATGATTGCCGTCACCGACCTAGAAATACGCATCGGTGCACGCGTACTCATGTCAGATGTGAACTTCAGAGTTTCAAAGGGAGACAAAATCGGTCTCGTTGGCCGAAACGGGGCTGGCAAGACCACACTCACGAAGATCTTGGCCGGTGACGGCCAGCCGGATCACGGCAAAGTTGAGCGCGTGGGTGAAATTGGCTACCTCCCTCAGGACCCAAGGAGCGGAGACCCTGAGGAATTGGCGCGCCATCGCATTCTGAACGCCCGTGGCCTTGGCGATCTTTCTGCGCAGATGGCCAAGACCACGCACGACATGAGCAGCGTTGACGAAGAGGTCTACGAAGCCGCGATGAAAAAATACGCGAACCTTGAAGAGCGTTTTCAGGCCGCCGGGGGATACGCCGCAGAAGCGCAAGCCGAAACGATTGCGAGCAACCTCGGACTAAAAGGTTCTGTGCTGGATCAGCCGCTTAAGACCCTTTCTGGAGGTCAGCGTCGTCGAATTGAACTAGCCCGCATCCTGTTCAGCAACGCAGAAACCATGATTCTCGACGAGCCAACCAACCACCTTGATGCGGACTCAGTTATCTGGCTGCGTGATTTCCTGAAGTCTTACTCAGGTGGATTAATTGTCATAAGTCACGATGTTGATCTAATTGGCGAAACCGTAAATCGAATTTTCTACCTAGATGCCATTCGATCTGTGATCGATGTGTACAACATGGGCTGGAAGCATTATCTAAAACAGCGTGAAGCCGATGAGGAGCGCCGCAAACGCGAACGTGCCAACGCGGAGAAAAAAGCTGGGGTTCTGCAACTTCAAGCAGCTAAGTTCGGAGCAAAAGCCTCGAAGGCTGCAGCTGCTCACCAGATGGTACGCCGCGCGGAAAAACTTCTAAGCTCACTCGATGAAGTGCGTGAGACTGACAGAGTTGCGCGAATTAAGTTTCCTGACCCGGCGCCTTGCGGTAAGACTCCACTGATGGCCAACCACTTGAGCAAGAGCTACGGATCACAAGAGATTTTCACAGCAGTCGACCTTGCAATCGACAAGGGGAGCAAGGTAGTCATCATCGGATTAAACGGTGCCGGAAAGACCACACTGCTTCGCATGCTCGCAGGAATCGACAAGCCAGACACTGGCGAGATCATCGCGGGTCACGGACTAAAGGTTGGTTACTTCGCGCAGGAGCACGAGACTCTCGATGTTAAAAGAACTGTTTTGCAGAATATGCAGTCGTCAGCCCCACACCTCGCCGATACCGATGCCCGCAAGGTTCTCGGCTCATTCCTGTTCACCGGCGACGATGTAGATAAGCCGGCTGGAGTGCTCAGCGGTGGCGAAAAGACACGTTTGGCTTTGGCTGCGCTCGTGGTTTCCTCTGCCAACGTGCTACTGCTCGATGAGCCAACCAACAACCTCGACCCAGCCAGCCGCGAAGAAATTCTGCGCGCCCTGGCCACATTCACAGGAGCCGTGGTCCTCGTGTCTCACGACGAGGGCGCAGTGCTCGCGCTCAATCCAGAGCGCGTCTTGATTTTGCCCGACGGCGACGAAGACCTCTGGAACGACAGCTACGCCGAGCTCATCTCACTTAGCTAAGCGAATCTTCGGCTTCGGCATCGGCTTGGCCCATGGCCTTGCGGTTCGAATTGGATGCTTTCTTGCCGGTTTGAGCTTCACGTTCCTTCTTTATTCCCCAATAAAGAGCGGCGATTGCCATGAGCGCGAACATAATCCACTGCAATGCATAACTGAGGTGGTTTCCCTCATTCAAATCCGGTTTGGCAAGTGGCCTTGGATTTTCGGAGACTGGAATACTTTCGGAGGCAACGCGGCCGTATAGCTTGCTGAAGATTCGATCCTTGATTCCCTCTGACTTGACCAGTGCGGAAATGTTTATGGTCGCAATTTGACCATCAGGTGCACCGCGATCCAAAGTGGGTTCTGCGGGGCGCAAGCGAGCGATGACCACTTGTTCTCGGTCACTTGGAAGGGGATAGCTAGAAGGAGCCAGGTAATTCGATGCGGTTGAAATCCAGCCTCGTTCAATTGCAATTATTCGACCGTCTGTTAGTTGAAACGGGACCAATTCGAGAAATCCTGGTTGGCCATTCAGCGGGCGATTGCGAACCAACACTGCGTTACCGGTCAAATAGTGACCCTCAAGTCTTACCGGACGCCACTGGTGAATCTTGTTGAATGAATCCAACTGAGCTAAATCATCGATTTCCACCGGAGCGGCATCGTAATTCTTTGCGACCTGAGCCATCGCCGCAAGAGCTTCCTCACGTCTTGAAAATTGCCAGTTTGAAAGTAGTGCGCAAGCAATTGAAAAAACTACGACGATAGCCAACCAGCCAGACCATCTCCTCAGGTCAGATTTAGTTGCCACCTACGCCTACCTCGCGCAACTCGAGAAAAAAGTTTCTGGCTTTGACAAAGTCAACAAGGTAATCGCGATGTTCCTCGCACGCCGCCCAGGTTTTCTTGCGTTCACCACAATGAATCATTGGGTTCGCCCAGTCGATCAAATAAATTGCTTCTGACTGACACTCGGCCCGGGAACACTTGGAAGAAATCAATTCTTCTTTTCCTCAGGGATTTTGAAAGCATCGGCAGAAATGGCAAGTCTCGGTGCTACGACGGTTGAAGCTTTCGGGGTCGGTTTGGATTCGCCTCGGCCATTAGCTATCACGACAGCCCAGTAGGGAAGAACTATGGCAAGCGCGAAACAGACCCACATCAACCAGCCCTGCACGACAAAGGCTAGAACAATACAGACCATGCGCACGGCCATGGCAATGGTGTACTTAATCATCCGACCGCGCCGCTCAACTTCTGGTGCGGTTTCGAGATTTGTGACACTTTGGGGTTCGGCCAATTAGGCTCCGTTTCAGTTCCTAAGTCCACTTTAAGCCAAACACTAGACTTCTTCTCATGACTGATAAGACTGTTCTCGTCACCGGCGGAAATCGCGGTATCGGACGAGCCATCGCCGAAGAATTCATCAAACTGGGCTACCGCGTTGCGGTCACGGTTCGCTCTGGCGAAGGCCCAGAAGGCTCGCTTTCGGTGGTCGCCGATGTGACAGATGCCAGCTCTCTTGACGCCGCGTTTGCGGAAGTCGAATCAAAGCTGGGGCCTGTCGATGTGCTCGTGGCCAACGCTGGCATTACTAAGGACACCTTGCTCATGCGTATGAGCGACGAACAGTTCGAAGATGTGGTCGATACCAACCTGAATGGAGTGTTCCGCGTGGTCAAGCGAGCAAGCCTCGGGATGATCAAAAAGCGCCAGGGACGCATCGTACTAATCGGCTCTGTGGTTGGCTTGCTCGGCTCGGCCGGTCAGGTGAACTATTCCGCAACTAAGTCAGCCCTAGTTGGAATGGCTCGCTCAATTACTCGTGAACTTGGGGCCCGAGGAATCACTGCAAATGTGGTCGCACCTGGCTTTATCGATACCGATATGACTGCAGCGTTGTCTGAAGAAATTCAAGCCGGATATAAAAAGCAAATCCCGGTTGGTCGTTTTGCCTCACCTGAGGAAGTTGCAAAAGTTGTTACCTGGTTGGCTAGCGATGACGCCAGCTACATCAGCGGAGCAGTTATCCCAGTCGATGGTGGACTAGGGATGGGTCACTAGGCGAGTCCGAGAATTGGAATTAGATCCGCGAGGTTTCCTGATTCCAAAACCAGGTTTGCTTTTTCTTTCACAATCGGCTTTGCGTTGAATGCAACGGAAAGCGCCGCAGCTTCCATCATTTCTAAATCATTCGCGCCGTCACCAATCGCAACGGTCTGCTCGATCTTAAAATCCGCGCGCTGAGCCCATTCGACAAGTGCCTCCCGCTTGGCAGAGCGATCAATTATCTTGCCGAGGACTTTTCCGGTGAGTTTGCCATCAACTACCTCGAGATCATTTGCTCGAGCGAAGTCAAGATTCAAAACGTCTGCAAGCGGGTTGAGCACCTGGGTGAAGCCACCACTTACCGCTCCCACGCGTCCGCCGGCGTTGTGCACAGCGTCGATTAGTTCCTTCGCACCACGAGTAATGCGGATACGTTGACCAACCTCGGCAAAAACCGCTTCCGGAAGCCCAGCAAGAGTTTGCACACGCTGGATCAAACTAGACGCGAAATCCAATTCACCCGCCATGGCCCGTTCGGTGACAGCGGCTACTTCAGCGCGCTTACCAGCTACATCGGCCAATAGTTCGATTACTTCATCTTCGATGAGGGTTGAATCGACATCAAAGACAACTAGAAGTTTGGTCACGGAGTTACGAGCACACCCTTTGCTACAACAGTGATTCCGGTGTCGGTAACCGTAAAGCCTCGAGCTATGTCACGCTCGCTATCTACTCCGATAGACGCACCGTCGGCCACGACAACACTCTTGTCGAGAATGGCCTTTCTCACTGTACAGTCGCGACCCACCTGAACGTCGTCAAGTAGAACCGAGTCTGTAATCAAAGCTCTTGAGTGCACACGGACACCAGGGGAGACCACGCTTCTCTCTACTATTCCTCCGGAGATAACTGTTCCTAGGGAAACTATCGAATCAGTGGTGCGCCCCTGATTTCCTTCGCCATCGTGCACAAACTTGGCTGGCGGAAGGTTCACCTGTTGAGTGTGAATTGGCCACTCCGAGTTGTAAAGATTGAAGACTGGCATGACCGAGATTAAGTCCATGTGCGACTCGTAGTAGGACTCGATGGTACCGACATCGCGCCAGTAAGAGTGATCGCGCTCGGTCGCACCAGGAATCTGGTTGAAGGTGAAGTCATAAACGCTGGCGTCTTCGCGTGAAACCATGTACGGAATGATGTCTCCACCCATGTCGTGCGAAGAATCTTCTAAAGTGCCATCGTGCTCGATGGCATCAATCAGTGCCTGGGCCGAAAAGACATAGTTACCCATCGAAACCAATGCCTCGCTTGGTGAATCAATCAGGGGCTTCGGATCGCTCGGCTTTTCTCGGAATGCCGAAATCTTGGTGGCATCGTTATCGTCAACTTCAATGACACCAAACTGAGTGGCTAGGTGAATCGGCTGGCGAATAGCTGCGACGGTAACGCCACGACCTGATTCGATATGCGCCTGAATCATCTGATCGAAGTCCATTCGATAGACGTGATCTGCGCCGACGATGACCACTATGTCTGGTCGCTCATCGCTCAAGAGGTTCATGCTCTGCAAAATCGCGTCTGCACTACCAGAAAACCAACGCTTACCTAGTCGCTGCTGTGCAGGTACGGAGGCGACATAAGAACCTAGCAGTGGAGACATACGCCAGAGCTGAGAGATGTGTCGGTCGAGTGAATGCGACTTGTATTGAGTGAGCACAACGATTCGACGCAGACCAGAATTAATCAGATTTGAAAGAGCGAAGTCAATAAGTCGGTAACTGCCACCAAAAGGCACTGCGGGTTTTGCGCGGTCGGCGGTCAGCGGCATGAGTCGCTTTCCTTCGCCACCGGCTAGGACCATTCCAAATACGCGTGGATTGCTCATATTCAGAATGTTATTGCGGAAAGCGAACACCAGTAACATTTGGATATGAGGATCGACCTAATCACTAAGGAATATCCACCGTTTATTTACGGCGGAGCGGGCGTACATGTCGCTGAATTAGTGAGAGTGCTGCGCAAACAGGTATCCGTAAAGGTTCGTTGCTTCGGAGAAGAACGTAATGAAACCGATACATTTTCTTACCGCCACGCTGCGGAATTCGAAGGCGTCAATGGTGCTCTGCAAACTATGTCTACTGACCTCGGAATGGTTTCCGATGTTGCCGGTGCAGACCTAGTTCACTCACACACCTGGTACGCAAACTTTGCCGGACACGTCGCCGGAACCTTGCATGGAATTCCACATTTGATCACAGCTCATTCGCTAGAACCATTGCGCCCCTGGAAAGAGGAGCAGCTGGGCGGCGGCTACCGCCTCTCATCTTGGGTCGAACGAACTGCCTACGAGGGCGCGACCAAAATTATCGCGGTAAGCGCCGGCATGCGCGAAGACATTCTTCGTGCCTATCCACAAATCGATCCAGACAAAGTAACTGTTGTCCATAACGGCATCGACCTTGAAGCGTTCCAAGCTGCAAATAATCCGGATTTGGTGCGGGCAAATGGTGTTGACCCTGAACAGCGAAGCGTTGTCTTCGTTGGGCGAATCACTCAGCAGAAGGGATTGCCTTATCTGCTAAAGGCCGCGCGCGAACTTCCCGCTGATGTGCAATTGGTGCTTTGCGCCGGCGCTCCTGACACTCCGCAAATTTTGGCAGAGGTAACTGCACTGGTAGAGGATCTTCGCAAGATTCGCGAAAACGTAATTTGGATCGAAAAACACTTGAGCCGAGCAGAGTTGATTGCAGTTCTATCTGCCGCTACCGTTTTCGCATGTCCAAGCATTTATGAGCCACTCGGCATAGTGAATCTGGAGGCTATGGCTTGCGGAATTCCAGTGGTAGCAACAGCGACCGGAGGTATTCCAGAAGTCGTAGCGCACAACGAAACTGGCTTATTGGTTCCCATCGAGCAGCTGTTGGATGGCAGCGGTAAACCGCTGGATGAGAAGAAGTTCGTTTCAGACTTCGCAAACGCGTTAAACGACATGCTTGCCAACCCAAACATCGAAAAATTCGGTGCTGCTGGCCGAGCCAGGGTAGAGCAACACTTCAGCTGGGATAGCATCGCGGAGCAAACTTTGAGCGTGTATCGAAGCGCTATCGAAAACTTCAAATAGGCTCTTGGCATGTCTCGCGTCATCGATCTAAACAACGTCACTGTCATTCGTGATGGAAAAGCAATCCTGAACAACGTCGATTGGCAAGTTGAATCCAATCAGCGCTGGGTGATCATTGGCCCAAACGGAGCCGGCAAGACCACACTTCTAAAGGTCGTGGCAGCTCAACTTCACCCGTCTAGTGGTGAAGCCCGAATTCTCGAGGCGTTACTGGGCAAAGTCAACGTTTTCGAACTTCGCACCCGGCTTGGATTCGCTTCTACATCCTTGGCAAATCACATACCGAACTCCGAGACGGTATTGAACGCGGTCCTTACCGCAAGTTATGGCATCACTGGGCGCTGGAACGAAGAATATGACGATGTCGATATCCGACGAGCTCACCGAGTCCTCAACGAGTGGAAGCTTGGCGATTTGGCCGATCGAGCCTTCGGCACCCTGAGTGATGGTGAAAAAAAGCGTACCCAGATTGCCAGGGCCGTCATGACCGATCCAGAATTGCTACTGCTAGACGAACCAGTGGCCAGCCTGGACCTTGCCGCAAGGGAACAGACGATAGCCCTAATTAGCGCGTACGCGACCGAGCCAGCCGCCCCGGCGATAGTTATGGTTACCCACCACCTCGAGGAAATACCGGCTGGATTTACCCACGCCCTGGTCCTGAGCGGCGGCCAAGTCTATGCGGCAGGGGAGATCCAGCACACACTGACCAGCGACAAGCTTTCGGAGGCCTACGGAATAGGAGTTCATGTGGACTTTGCCGAGGGTCGTTACAGGGCGCGATTTAAGGGCTAATCCGCTGGCATTAGCCGAAATGCTTTGGTATGCTTGACCACTGGTGCCATCGCACCAACTAATTCTTATTTTCAAGGAAGTTTCGCATGAAGGCTGACATTCACCCAAAGTACGAAGCAATCGTTTTCCGCGATTTGGCTTCGGGTGTAGCGTTCTTGACTCGCTCAACCGTTACTAGCAACAAGACCATCGAGTGGGAAGATGGCAACACCTACCCGGTCTTCGACGTTGAAATTTCTTCACAGTCACACCCGTTCTACACCGGAAAGCAGCGAATCATGGACGCAGCGGGTCGTGTAGAGCGCTTCAACGCTCGTTACAAGAACTTCAACTAAAGATTCTTTTAGGAAAAATCCCCTGACCGACGGTCAGGGGATTTTTTACTTCTTGATTGGCCAACCCGGGTTTGGCTTGAAGTCTTTGTCGACATTCTCGATCATCCACTTACTGAAACTCTCGTCGATTTCCTTTGCCCAAACAATTTGCATATCGTGAAGTTCGGCGGCGGTAGCCGGAAGTTTTTCGGCATGATTCTTCATGACGGCCAATCCAACTCTTCCAGCGGCAATTGCATCCGCCTTTGAATTGTGTGCATCTTCAAGCGGAACCTTATAGAACTCCGCAACAATCTCGAGCTTGCGCTTGCCGCGACGGTACTTGTCAAATGACTTATCAATCACCAAAGGATCGATTATCGGGGCAGGAGTCTCGATTGGCTCGAGCCCCAGCGCTACTGCCTGGTGAAAGAGAATCGTGAAGTCATAGGGAGCGTTGTATGCAACAACCGGAATGCCACGTTTGAAACAATCCCTCAGGACCTCCAGAATTTCAGAGACCACTTCCTTGTAATTGCGGCCCTGGGCTCTTGCAATTTCGGTAGTGATTCCGTGAACGTTTGACGCAGTCTCCGGAATTTCAATTTCAGGATCTGCTAACCACTCTGGTCGATCGACAACAACCTGTCCGTTTAAATCAAGTTCAACAACTGTCGCGGTCACGATTCGTGCTGTCTCAAGGTCAAGCCCTGTGGTTTCGGTGTCGAATACGGCGATTCGGTGCGCCCATTCGGGAAGAGTTTTTTCGTTCACAGACACAGGCTACTTGCTGGGCAGGACATCAGCATAAACCCGCACCGCGCGCCACTTCAAGCGCAGCCTTGGCGAGATTCAAAGTAAAAATGTGCAGTCCAGGTGCCCCTGCTTCTACCAAATCGCGAGCCAGGCGAATCGAGTAATCCATCCCAATTGTGCGCGCTTCAACTTCACTTGCACTCTGCAAATTGTCCAGCAAAGGCTGCGGAACCTTTGCGCCACTCATCTCGGCCATGCGAATGATTCGAGCACCATTTGAAATCGGCATGACTCCAGGGACGATTGGCAAAGTGGCGCCAGCCTGTTTTGCCGATTCGACCAATTCGAGATACGCATCAACAGTGAAAAACAATTGCGTCATGGCGTAGCTTGCGCCGGCAGACTGCTTTAGTGCAAGCACTCTGGAATCGTGGGCCATATCCGGTGATTCTGGGTGGACCTCAGGAAAAGCTGCGACTCCAATTTCGAGAGACGTCTCATTGCGTACCAACTCAACCAAGTCGAGCGCTGATTTGAGTTCTCCCTTGGCAAGGGCGTCCGGGTCAGCCAATGGCGCATCGCCTCGCAGTGCAAGAATTGACTTCACTCCGGCATCCTCGAAACGCCTAATGGTTTCACGAGTGCCGTCGAAAGTTGAGCCGACGCAGGTCAGGTGACCAATAGTCAAAACGTCTTTTGCCATTCGATCGACCACGCCGAGTGAAGTCTCACGATTTGAACCGCCGGCCCCATAGGTAACCGAGACGAAGTCAGGAGAGGCCTCGAGTAATTTTTCGTAACTTCTCCATAGAGTTCCCGCGCCATCCTCATCTTTAGGTGGGAAAAACTCAAACGAAAGGGTGGGCTGCTGCTTCAGAGCACGCGCCGTAATAACCTCGAACACCGAATCCGCCTGGTTAGTCGCTTCAGCGACATTACGAATCAGGGGGTAATCGGACATTCGTCCATTTTAGCCCGACCTTTATCTTGATAAGGGGCGAAGGTAGACTTGACCCGATGAACCCCAGATCTCAAGCCTTACTCGACGCCGTTCGTTCACGCGTCGTAATTGCCGACGGTGCAATGGGGACGATGATTCAGGATGCGGCTCCCACGCTCGAAGACTTTCAGAATTATGAGGGTTGCAATGAAATCCTCAACGTTACCCGACCGGAACTTATCGCGAGCATTCACGCTCAATACCTGAAGGCCGGCGCAGAGGCGATTGAGACCAATACCTTCGGAGCCAACTTCGCCAATCTGGCTGAATACGACATCGTCGAACGCGTCTACGAACTTGCTCGCGCCGGCGCGGAAGTTGCCCGAGGAATCGCAGACGATTTTTCCACCGACGAAAAGCCGCGCTGGGTATTGGGCTCACTTGGCCCAGGTACAAAGCTGCCTTCGCTTGGGCACGAGAAATTTTCGGTTCTACGAGACGCCTACCAGGATGCCGCCAAGGGCCTGATTGATGGTGGTGCAGACGCAATCCTGATCGAGACCGTCCAGGATCTGCTACAAGCCAAGAGTGCAATCATCGGCGCTAAGCGAGCGATGTCAGAGAAGAAAATTCCGATTTTCGTATCGGTGACCATTGAAACTACAGGCACGATGCTGCTCGGAAGTGAAATTGGTGCGGCACTTACAGCCATTCAAGCGCTCGGCGTGGATGCAATCGGTTTGAACTGCGCGACCGGCCCGACCGAAATGAGCGAGCACCTTCGATACCTTTCGAAGTTTTCACAGTTACCTATCGTCTGTATGCCAAACGCGGGCCTACCAATTCTCGGTCCACATGGCGCGCACTATCCGCTTACTCCGCTCGAACTTGGCGCGGCACATTCACAGTTCGTTAAGGAATATGGACTTGGATTAATCGGCGGCTGCTGCGGTACCACTCCAACCCACATTGAAGAGCTTGCCGCAATAGTCGCAGCGCAAACCCCTGGTCATAGAGAAGTAACCGATGATCCAGGGTTGTCATCTTTGTACCAACACCAGCCATTCGACCAAACCATGACCTACCTCTCGATTGGTGAGCGCACAAATGCAAACGGTTCGAAGGCATTCCGCGAAGCGATGCTCGCCGAAAACTGGGACGAATGTATTGAAATTGCTCGATCACAGACTCGAGAAGGCGCACACCTACTAGACGTATGTGTCGATTACGTCGGACGAGACGGAGTGCGAGATGCTCGTGAATTGGTGAGCAGACTTGCGACTGCCACTACATTGCCTCTGGTCCTAGACTCCACCGAACCAGCAGTGCTGGAGGCGGGGCTGGAGTGCATGGGTGGTCGGGCCATGATCAACTCGGTCAACTATGAGGACGGCGATGGTCCGAATTCTCGGTTCGCTCGCATAATGCCGATAGTCAAGGAGCACGGTGCCGCCGTAGTTGCCCTCACGATTGACGAAGAGGGCCAGGCTCGCACCGCCGACACCAAGTTTGCAATTGCCAGTCGTCTAATCAAGGATCTAACCGGCAACTGGGGGATGCGCCTGGTCGATATCACAGTCGACACACTGACCTTCCCGATTGCCACCGGCCAGGATGAGACTCGACGCGACGGCATCGAGACCATCGAGGCAATTCGATTGTTGAATGAAGCTTTCCCAGGCGTGCAGACCACGCTCGGTATTTCGAACATCTCTTTCGGGCTTTCTCCGGCCGCCCGTCACGTACTCAACTCTGTGTTCTTGCACGAATGCGTTCAGGTAGGGCTCACCAGTGCAATCGTTCATGCCGCTCGCATTATGCCGTTGAACCAGATTCCGGAGCACCAGTTGCAGGCTGCCCTCGATTTGATTTATGACCGTCGTGAGTACGACGGCGATGGCAACATCACTTTTGATCCGCTTACCAAATACCTCGATGTATTCGCCGGCGTGGATAGCGCAAGCGCCAAGCTAACTCGTGCAGCAGAACTGGCAGCCTTGCCACTAGACGAACGCCTCGAGCGTCGCATCATCGACGGAGAGAAGAAGGGCCTCGAAGCGGATCTGGACGAGGCACTCGGTGCTGGCCGCACGGCGCTGGAAATTATTAACGAGAATTTACTTAAAGGCATGCAGGTAGTTGGTGAGCTTTTCGGTAAGGGTGAAATGCAATTGCCTTTCGTTCTGCAGTCGGCGGAGGTAATGAAGACTTCAGTTGCTCACCTTGAGCCATTCATCGAAAAAACAGAGGACACCGGTAAGGGACGAATCCTTCTGGCGACGGTACGTGGTGACGTACATGACATCGGCAAGAACTTGGTTGACATCATCCTAAGTAATAACGGCTTCGAGACTGTAAACATCGGAATCAAGCAGCCGATCAACGAAATCGTGCGAGCAGCAGAAGAAAACAACGTCGATGTCATTGGAATGAGTGGACTACTAGTTAAGTCGACTCAGATCATGAAAGAGAACCTAGAGGAACTCAACCAGCGTGGTCTTGCCGCTCGTTGGCCAGTCATTCTTGGTGGGGCAGCGCTGACACGTTCATTCGTGGAGCAGGACCTAGCAGAAATCTACGAGGGTGAAGTTCGCTACGCCCGCGATGCATTTGAAGGCTTGAAACTGATGGACGCACTTGTCCGAGTGAAGCGCGGCGACACAAGTGTTGAACTTCCGCCACTAAAGAAGCGCGTGGTTTCACCACACGCGGTACTGGCCCGTACCGAACCGGATCAGGTGCCAGACCGCAGCAATGTAGCCAGTGACAACGAAATCCCAAACCCACCATTCTGGGGCACACGTGTTGTCAAAGGAATCGCTCTTCGCGACTACGCCGCATTCTTAGACGAACGAGCCACATTCATGGGGCAGTGGGGGCTAAAACCTGGCCGAAGTGAAGATGGAGCCAGCTACGAAGAATTAGTAGAGGCTGAGGGGCGACCCCGTCTTCGCTACTGGCTCGAGCGACTTCAGACTGAGAACCTGCTGGAGGCGTCGGTAGTTTACGGATATTTCCCTGCAATAAGTGAGGGCAATGACACGATCATTCTTCATCACGGTGCTGAAGGTTCCACAGATGGCGGTTCGCGTGGAGTCGCAGGAACCGAACGCCTTCGCTTTAGCTTCCCAAGGCAGACACGCGATCGCCACTTCTGCCTAAGTGATTTTGTCCGCAATCGCGAGGTAGGGCAAGTCGACGTGATTCCGTTCCAATTGGTGACAATGGGTTCCAGAATCGCAGAGGAGGCAAACCGCCTCTATAAGAAGAATCAATACCGCGACTATCTAGAACTCCATGGATTGAGCGTGCAACTTACCGAAGCACTTGCAGAATTCTGGCACTCGCGCGTGCGAGAGGAACTCGGCTTCTCTGGTCAAGACCCTCAAGATGTAGAGGGGCTGTTCAAACTCGAGTATCGAGGAGCGCGTTACAGTTTTGGTTACCCGGCATGTCCAGACCTGGAAGACCGCATCAAACTTGTCGAGCTGCTAAAGCCGGAGCAAATTGGTGTGGTCCTCTCCGAAGAGCTTCAATTACATCCTGAGCAATCTACAGACGCGATGATTCTGCATCATCCTGAAGCGAAGTATTTCTCAGTCTGATGTCATCGCAGCTGAATCAATCTCGGCTTGCCGAGATTGCCCGTGGTTTGTCAGAGCGCAAAGTTGTGAAAATCGATGGCGGCAACACAACATACTGGTATTACCCAGCGCGTTCGGCAAAGAAATCATCGAGGGCGATAGTTTTCATTCACGGTTACCGCGGTAATCACCACGGACTAGAGGCTATAGCTGGTGCAATTGAGCACTCCGATATTTACATCCCAGATTTACCCGGCTTTGGTCAGAGTGAGGCATTTGAAACCCAGCACAATATCGAGCACTACGCAAAATGGCTCGACTCCTTCCTTGGTGCTCTAAACCTCAAGCAAAAGCCACATCTTTTAGGGCACTCATTTGGCAGCATTGTGGTTTCGGCTTATGCAGCCCGTTTCGACGGAATAGAAACCCTGATCCTGGAGAATCCTGTGGCCAGCCCGGCACTCAAGGGACCCAAAGCCTTTATGACCACAATCGCTAAGGGGTTTTTCTGGCTTGCAGGGTCTCTGCCAGAGAGCATGGGCGATGCCATTCTCAAGAGCTGGCCTATGGTGCGTGGCATGAGTATCGTGATGACGAAATCGCGCATGCGCGAATTACGCAGCTGGGTGCATCGGCAGCACGATGAAAACTTCAACGACTACGCAAGCCGGCGGGTAGCACTCGAAGGATATTCAGCTTCTATCTCTAATTGCGTATCCGACTATGTAGCAAGCTTCAAAGTGCCTGTGTTATTGCTGGTTGGAGAGCGTGACGATATCACTTCAATTCCTCAGCAGGAGAGGCTTTTTGCACGACTTCCTGTCACTGGTTCCGAGTTTCGGTCCTTCGCTAAGGTCGGTCACCTCACCCATTACGAGATCCCAGATGAGATTGGGCAAGCGATAGAGCGATGGGCCGATAAGCATGCTTGATCCGATCTTTTTCGATGCCCGGTATATTCGCGTGGGACACCATGACGGCATTAGTCGATTCTCCGCAGGACTATGTGAAGCACTGAGTAAAAAGACTCAAGTCATTGCGATTATCTGCGACTCGCGGCAGTTAGAAAAACTGCCGGCCGGCATTGAGCACGTATTACTGAACGACCCCACTAAACCGTTTGCGGAACTTCTCATCGGAACAAAGTTGAATCGACTTGGTGCGAAGCTGGTTTTCTCTCCGATGCAAACCATGGGGACTTGGTTTAGAAAATACCGTCTTGTACTAACACTTCACGATCTCATTTATTACGCACATCCGACACCGCCACCAAGCTTCTCCTGGCCAATCCGCTTGGGCTGGAGACTATTTCACCTGAGTTATCTACCTCAACGATTCATGCTCAATGGAGCAGATGCAGTCGCGACAGTGTCACAGACCACAAAGGCGCTCATCGAAAAACATCGACTAACCAGCAAACCAGTCACCGTGGTCTACAACGCCGGCTCTGGTGAAACGCGACCGAAGCACGCCTTGCCAAACAATTCTTTGGTCTACATGGGTAGCTTCATGGACTATAAAAATGTCGAGTGTTTGATTGATTCGCTCAATTTTCTGCCGGAATTCAAACTCGAACTTTTGAGTCGTATCTCTGATGAGCGCAAAGCAGAACTAGTAGCTCGCGCTGGGAACTTTGCCGAGCGTGTAGTTTTCCACAACGGCGTTAGCGACGCCGAGTATCACGAACTTTTGAGCAGGTCATATGCACTCGTGTCAGCATCTCGAGACGAAGGATTCGGTATCCCCGTGATCGAGGCGATGGAGCAGGGTACTCCCGCAGTTATCAGCAACATTGAGATATTCCGAGAAATTGGCGGAGAGGCTGCCAGCTACTTCGATCCGAATAACCCTGAGGAATTAGCCAAGCGTGTGCTGGAACTCAAGGAAAAGTGGGAATCTGTAAGTGTGGCGGGAATTCGACAAGCCAGCCGATTCAACTGGGAATCCTCAGCGCAGTCACTGCTAGAGGCATTTGAAAGGCTTTAGCTCAAAGCCTTTGGGTTATATGACTCGATTCGCCAACCTTTTTGATCGTGTGCAATGACGGTCAATGAGGTGTTTTCAAATCTTTCGCCGGCTGCTGGTAGCTGCCCTTTACTCACCACACGGACAATTTTTCTAATCATTGCACCGTGACTAACGGCCAATACCTTGGTTCCTCGATAGGTCGCTAGCAATTGGTCTAACAAAGAATTTGCCCTAAACCTAAGTTCATCGAGGGTTTCGCCACCCGGTGGAAGCCCATCGGGAAACTTTTCCTTCCATTCGGAGTGAGTCATCCCTTCGGCTTCACCGAATGACCTTTCGAGCAATAGCGGCTCGATTGCAACTTCCGGGACTGAAATTGCGTCGGCCACAATTTTCGCGGTATCGAGAGCGCGAATCAGGGGAGAGCTGGCCACGAAGTGCCAATCGCCTGGATTGAATGCGGCGGCTGCGGTCCTGGCTTGGTTGATTCCAGTCTCATTCAAAGGAATGTCGGTAATTCCCTGAAGGCGGAAATCTATATTCCAATCGGTTTGACCATGCCGTAGCAGACCAACGATTGTTTCAGTCAATCAGGAGCCTCTCGAGTGCGAGCGAAGTGTTCGCCTCTATCTTCGCAGATGCCAACTCATCACCCTTGGTTTGACCGATGTTTACGATAACCACTGGCTTATTTGCCTTGGCTGCTGCACGGACAAATCTCAATCCGGAATTTACGGTCAACGACGTCCCTGCTACCAAAAGCGCTTCGGCTGCTTCAAGCCTCGAAAGCGCGAACTCAGCCCGATCCGATGGAACGTTTTCGCCAAAGAATACGACGTCTGGCTTGAGCACGCCGCCGCAAGATGGGCACCCTGGTACAACAAAGTTGCTTGCCGCTTCAATTTCTGCGTCACCATCAGGACTGAACTCAACTGTTACGTCCTTTCGTACGCTCGGATTAAGCGCACTCAACATCTGGTCCATCTCGATTCGACTAATTACTTTTTTGCAATTCATGCAGATCACTCGATCAAGACGTCCGTGCAAATCCACGACGTTTTTAGAACCTGCAGCCTGGTGTAAACCATCAACGTTCTGAGTGATTAGGTAATCGAGACGCCCCGAACGCTCTGCATGCGCAAGGACCTGGTGCCCGGCATTAGGCCTAGCTTCGTTTATTCTGCTCCAGCCAACGAAACTTCTTGCCCAGTATCGTATCTGAGCGTCGGCTGAACCCATGAACGAGTCGAAGGTCATCGGATGTCGAGCGACTCTTCCTTGCCCTCGGTAATCAGGGATGCCGGAGTCCGTGGAAATGCCCGCTCCGGTCAGGACCAGGAGTGGCTTACCCTTCAGCATTTCGCGCGCAAAATCCAGGCTGTAAGCCGCGGCCGCACTTAGTTCCGTTTCCATGGTTGCTCTCTCCAACTCATGACAAGTCTAAGGATGTCTACAACGAATAGATAAACCATCACCGCCCAAAAGAATCCGGACCTATTATTCGAAATAGGGCAGGGAGGGACAAAATGACTGAGGTTTCTGTGACGTTCGAATCCGCACGCAAAAAACTCGCCAAGGCTCTGGGGTCGAGCCGTTCCGAGCAGGACCTGCTTGATCGATTTGATCGATGGGGATTTGATTTAATTTCAGCCCTCGCAGATGTTTACCCACTTGATGCGGTCCTTCCGAACTTGATTGAAACTTTAGTCAAAAGCAATAAAGCTAGAACCGAAGTGCTCCATCAAAGAGATCGCGAGCGTGTGCTAGAACCCGATTGGTTTCAAAGCGAAAAAACAATTGGTTATGTTTGTTACACGGATCTTTTCGCTAAAAACCTCAAAGGCTTAAATGAAAAGATTCCGTATTTGAAAAACCTCGGCATTAGCTATTTACACCTAATGCCAATCCTCGAGCCTCGTCCGGGGGCTAACGACGGTGGATACGCGGTAGCGAATTATCGAGCCATTCGAAGTGACTTAGGCACGATGAGTGAACTCGCGGCCACCGCCGACAAACTTCACGAGTCCGGAATTTCTTTGACGCTCGACCTGGTGCTCAATCACGTGGCCAAGGAACACGATTGGGCATTGAAAGCAAAGTCCGGCGACGTCGAGTACCGGGAATACTTCTACGTTTATCCAGACAGAACTGTGCCGGATGAATTCGAAAAGACTCTTCCAGAGGTTTTTCCAGACTTTGCACCCGGAAATTTCTCTTTTGACGATGAATTGAACGGATATGTCTGGACAACTTTCAATGACTACCAGTGGGATGTGAACTGGAGTAACCCTCGAGTTTTCAGCGAATATGCCGACATTATTGCGAATCTTGCCAATCATGGAGTTGACTGTCTGCGCTTAGATGCAATTGCTTTTATTTGGAAACGACTGGGGACTAATTGCCAAAACCAGGACGAAGTCCACTCGATCACGCAAGCATTGCGAGCATTCACACGTATTTTCGCACCGTCCATGATTTTCAAGGCCGAGGCAATCGTTGGTCCGGCTCAGGTCGGTGCCTACCTTGGCGAGGGTGCTCGAGCAGGGAAAGTTAGTGACCTGGCATATCACAACTCACTCATGGTGCAAATCTGGTCTGCCATCGCAAGCAAAGACACAAGTCTTTTGGAGTTGACAATGTCGCGTTTCAAAGCGATCCCAACTTCAAGCGCATGGGGCGTTTATCTGCGCTGTCACGATGATATTGGTTGGGCAATCGATGATTCTGATGCGCACCGGGTCGGCCTAAATGGTCACGACCATCGAATGTTCCTAGCCGATTACTTCACCGGAAAGTTTTACGGCTCGGAATCCAGGGGAGTCGACTTTCAGATTGACGAGCAAAGCGGTGAAAGACGCACGTCAGGAAGTACAGCTAGTTTGACTGGCATCGAGGCTGCGGCTGAGCGCGGTGACGAGAATGCATTGAATCTTGCGATTCGACGGTATCTATGCGCCTACGCTATGGTTTTCGGTTTTGGTGGAATACCTTTGCTCTACATGGGAGACGAGCTTGGCCTTGTCAATGACTCAAGCTACCTTCAAGATCCAGCGAAGGCAGAAGACAACCGCTGGATCCACCGCCCAATGATGAATTGGGAACTTGCCGATGCGGCCACAAAATCATCTGGCACAGTTGCTTCAAGAATTTTTCAGGGCATTCAGCAGATTACCCAGGCTCGAAAAATCTCACCTTCGCTCCACGCATCAGTCGCCACTCGCGTCAAGGCTGGCCGTGGCACTGGCGTAGCGATTTTTGAGCGAAACCATCCGGCGGGTCAAATGATTCAGGTCTATAACTTGAGTGAAGACAGTCGCTGGGTATCAAGCGACGAACTGGGTGATTTGAACGGAATCGTCGAAAATCGACTCAGTGGCGAGAAATTCGAGTTGGGCGCCGGAATCACTCTCAACCCGTACAGCGCATATTGGTTGATGCAGGCTTAAAGAAAAGAACCCCGCACGAATGCGAGGTCTTCTCTTAGCTGTCTCAAGCTACGTGTCCGAAAGGGGACTTGAACCCCTACCCCCTTGCGAGGACTAGCACCTCAAGCTAGCGCGTCTACCATTCCGCCACCCGGACGAGTGAACCTCAAGGTTACCACGAAGCATTGAGGTCTCCAGATGCTTCACAAGCGCAGGATTGCGGGGTAGTTTTGCCCTATGGCACAAGAACCGCGAATCGCACTCCAGCAATTTATTGCTGCCCTGGAACGCCACTTTGAGGCAATGAGCTCAAAGCACGGTTCCGACGATCCAGCGGTCAGCCAAACCTATTACAAACTTGAAGATGCCTTCCTCGACTACGAAGAGTCGGTAGGTGAAAGGTTCGAGGAGTTACTGCCGTTTGAACTAGCCGACGACCAGGGAGATTCAAACTGAATCTTTTTCAAGCGGTAATTCTCGGCATAGTTCAGGGACTAACCGAATTCCTTCCAATTTCATCAAGTGCCCACGTTCAAATCGCCTCACAACTGTTGGGGCTTGGCGACATGCCAAAACCACAGCTAACTGCTTTCATTGCAACTATCCAGCTGGGAACAGAAGCAGCCGTTCTGATTTACTTTTGGAAAGACATAGTGAGAATAGTCTCAGCTTGGTTCAGCTCTATTACCAACCGCGGCATTGTCTCCGCGTCAATGAAGGCAGACGCAAAACTTGGCTGGCTAATTATCGTTGGAAGCTTGCCGGTGATTGGCATCGGCCTGATTTTCAAAGACCAAATCGAAACCACCCTTCGAAACCTTTGGATTGTCGCAATCATGTTAATTGCATTCGGACTTCTACTTGGTATCGCAGATCGATTTGGGAAGCGCCAAAAATCAATTGATCAGTTGAGTACTAAAGACGGCTTACTGTTCGGACTTGGGCAAGCACTAGCAGTTATCCCTGGCGTTTCGCGTTCGGGTGGCACAATTACGGTTGGACTGCTACTCGGTTACAGTCGTCAGGCTGCAGCACGGTATAGCTTTCTCCTAGCCATTCCTGCTGTGGTTGCCAGCGGACTATTTGAATTCGCCTCGAGCGTTTCTGATTTACCGAGCGGTCTACTTGTTGGCACAGCGGTAGCAATGGTGATCTCATTCGGTGTCGGTTTTTCAGTGATTGTCGTGCTGCTCAAATACCTGGCGCGCGGTTCATTCGCTCCATTCGTCGCCTGGAGATTAGTGGTCGGTATTTGGCTGCTGGCCATGCTTTCCAGCGGTCAGTTAGTTGCTTAGGCTTCCTCGTCGGGCTTAGCTGCGTCATCTTCGAGCTTCAAAAACTTTTCAAACTCTTGAGCCAGAGCTTCACCCTGTGCGGCTTCCGAATCTAGGGCATCACGAGTAGATTCCAACTGTTCGATATAGCCGGCCATGTCGTCATCAGCCTCGGCAAGCTCATCGATGCTTCGTTCCCAGGTAAATGCCTCATCGGCAAGTGAACCGTGATCAAATTCCACTTGAAGGTAGCGCTCTATTTCAATCAGCATCGAGAGGGTAGCTTTCGGCGACGGCGCGTTCTGCACGTAGTGGGGGACCGAAGCCCAGAGTGCAATCGTCGGAATTCCGGCTTTTTCAAATGCCATACCCAGGACTGACATGATTCCGACTGGCCCCTCGTAGTGGCTTCTTTCTAAGTTGAGAGTGTTTCGGGCCAATTCATTCTGGCTAGTGGTCGTAATAGAGATTGGACGAGTGTGCGGAACATCGGCTAACTGAGCGCCAAGGAAGATGACCTGATCAATTTCAGAGTCGACCACGTATTCGACTATTTCTTCGGTGAATGATTTCCAGCGCCTTGCCGGTTCATTTCCGACCAATAGATAGATGTTGGCAAACTCAGGGTGTTCAGCAATTACTTCTCGCGTTGGTCGGAGCAACTCCGCCGTAGGCCAGGTAAGTTCTCGCTTACCTTCCAAATCCAAGGTGACCATCGGCCTGCTGAACTGAAAATCGTAATAGTCCTCAGGATCAACTGCTGCAACAAGTTCGACATCTAGCTGTTCACCTATGTACTTCAAGGCTCCTGAAGCAGCTTCGGCGGCATCATGCCAGCCCTCAAACGCCACCAGCAGTGTGCGGCCGGAGAAGAATGAATTAGCCAAGAACACCCCTTTTGATTGCAATAAAACTCTAAGCGATTGACAGAAGGTAAAATTTCAATCATGACTAAACCAGCGGCGGTACTTTGGGACATGGATGGCACGCTGGTTGATTCCGAGCACTATTGGCTCAGTAGCGAGCAGGAACTAGCCGATTCCGTCGGTCGCGTTTGGACCGAGCAAGATGGACTCAACATGATTGGCATGAGTCTTTACGACAGTTCAAGACTTATCAAGCAAAAGCTTGAACTTGAGGCATCAACCCAAGAGATTATTGACCGCCTCACTAATTCGGTTATTTCGAAATTAGAGACTTCTCTGCCTTGGCGACCAGGGGCGGAAACGATTCTTCGAGAGCTCAAAGCCGCTGGAATCCCCACAGCATTAGTGACAATGTCAATGCGCCGCAATGCGATTGCCGTAGTTGACCGAATGGGCTTCGATGCCTTTGATCTGGTCATTGCCGGAGATGACGTGCAACACGGCAAACCTCATCCTGAGCCGTACCTTAAGGCCGCCGAAGCCTTGGGCGTCAATATCGAAGACTGCATTGCGTTTGAGGACTCAATCTCTGGGCTGCACTCGGCCGAGGCATCGGGTGCGATTGCCATTGGAATTCCGCATATGGTGCAAATCCCAGAACGCCCGGGGAGAATCCTGTGGCCGACTCTGGTCGGAGTGTCTGTGGCGGATTTGGAAAGCATCTACCGAGAAAAAAGAGTTAATCGATGAAAACCAATTTGCCTAGAGGAATATTTAGGGTTGGCGATCGAGTTCAGCTAACTGGACCTAAAGGACGTCTAAACACAATCACTCTTGAAGTTGGTGGTGCATTCGGAACTCACCGAGGTGAGCTAAAACACGATGACATAATCGGCAAGCCTGAGGGCTCAGTGATTAGCAACCACAATGGAATTGAATACCTTGCGCTTCGTCCACTTTTGACCGACTTCGTACTTTCTATGCCGCGCGGCGCCAACATCATCTATCCAAAAGATTCTGCGCTGATTGTGACCATGGGAGACATTTTTCCCGGTGCAAAGGTTATTGAGGCGGGAGTCGGCTCCGGTGGGCTGAGCATGTATTTACTTCGAGCAATTGGTGAGAGCGGAACCCTCGACTCCTTCGAACGCCGCGCAGAATTTGCCGAAATCGCAAAAGCTAACGTGGTAACCCAAATGGGCAAAGAACCGAAAAACTGGAAAATCCACCTTGGAGACCTTCAAGACAGGCTTCCAGAGGTAATCGCGGCTGGAGATGCCGACCGCGTAGTCCTAGATATGCTCGCACCTTGGGAGTGTGTCGATGAAACCGCTCAAGCTTTGGTTCCGGGTGGATTGATTATCGGTTACGTTGCGACAGTTACCCAACTTTCTCGTTTCACCGAAGCGCTTCGCAACTCGGGACATTTCGCCGAACCCGAGGCATTTGAGACCCTGTTCCGAACCTGGCACTTACAGGGACTTGCAGTTCGACCGGACCACAGGATGATTGGCCACACCGGCTTTTTGGTGACAGCCAGACGATTGGCGCCTGGCACAGTCTTGCCAAAGTTCAAGGGAAAGCAAAAGCCAGAATTCAGCGACGAGGACATCTCGGCTTGGAACCCGGATCACCTCGGCGAACGCACTGTTAGCGCAAAGAAACTTAGAAAAACGATTAGAAACGCAAACTCAGCCGCAGAGGCACGACTCGATCAAGATCAATAGACCTAATATGGTCAGAGTTAACCGAAAGTAGTTGTCTTGCGTAAATTTGTAGCCATTTTGGCTTCCCTTCTCCTCCTGCCGCTTCTCACCGCATGTTCACCTGCGGCCAAGAACTTCTGCGACCCGTTCGTGACCGGTAAGTCACTCGACGCAGTGTTTGTATCGGGAGCTTTCGGATCAAAGCCGACAGTGGAATTCAAATCACCGCTTAGCAGCAAAGTAATTGAAACCAAGGTTCTAAAAGAGGGAACCGGTCCGGCAATTGTGGGAAAGCAATATGTGCGCTTTGATTACACAATTCTGAATGGAACCACTAAGGCAAGTCTTGGTCAGTCGACCTACGATGAAACCCTTGGCGAAGCACAGTTCCTAGTTGGCGGCACTACAGTCGACATCTGTCACGGTCTTACCGGAGTCAAAGAGGGCTCCCGAGTGGCCGTAGTAGTCCCTGCGGGAATGGCAACAACCGAAGACTCTGATCAGCTTAAGAAAACTGACGCAGTCCTATTCGTAATCGATGTACACAAGGTATACCTTCAGTCGACTAGCACAAACGTCCGTTCCACCGACTCAGGGATGCCAAGCGTGGTCTTCGCGCCGGATGGCACACCTGGTGTGACCATGCCAAAAACCGCCGCACCAAGCGAGCTCAAATTGAACACGCTCTTGGATGGATCTGGAGATCCTATCGAGCTGGGTGACACGGTCACTTTGAATTACTCTGGCTTCCTCTGGGAATCGGGCACCGTTTTTGACTCGTCTTGGACCAATGGAAAGCCTGAGCAATTCCAAATCACCGAAGGCGGACTAATTGAAGGTTTCGTTAAGGCACTGGTTGGCGCAAAAGTAGGCTCGAAGGTAGTGGTCGTTATTCCGCCGGAGATGGGGTACGGAGCCCAGGGGAATAACACCATTCCCGCCAATGCGACTCTAGTATTCGTAATTGAAGTACTTGGAATAGATAAGCCAACTAAGTAGCAGGGGACTATGGCATCAGCTGAATCGCAGGTCGAGAAGGGTGACGCAGCCGAGCGTCTACTCAACATCACGCTCGCTCTGCTCTCCTCTAGAAATGGTTTGACCAAGGCAGAGCTTTTTCAGGCCGTCCGAGATTACCGAAAATCAATCGAAGCCGGTACTAGCCCAGATGCATTAGAGAAAAAGTTCGATCGCGATAAAGAAATTTTGCGCTCCAATGGAATCCAACTGGAAACATTTATTCTCCAAAGCGACGGGGATGACAACCAGCAGTCTCGTTACATAATCAATCCAAGTGAATTCGCTTGGCCACGAGATGTTCAACTAACCAAAAAGCAGCTCCAGTTGCTGAATTTGGCAGCGCAAGTTTGGCGGCAGGCTTCACTCTCCAGCGACGCAACGGCGGGCCTAGACAGGCTGCGCGCTCTCGGAGTGGCGGATGATTCTTCTTCCCTGATTGGGTTTGCTCCAAGAATCAAGACGCATGAGACCAGTTTTATGCCGCTTACCAATGCGATTTCGGAGCATGCTGAGGTCAGTTTTGACTATCGGAAGCCTGGACAGGACAAAATCGATAAGCGAACTGTTCAGCCCTGGAAGCTTCGAAACATTTCGGGACAGTGGCTGCTGGTTTGCTGGGATGTGGATGCACAGGACGTTAGAAATTTCATGCTGAAGCGTATCGTTGGCCGCATCAAAGAAACTGGAAATAAATTTCAAGCTGTTGAGCAAAGCGCTTTGGATGCCGCCATTTCCTCACTGGATGAGCACATTGAGAGCCAAGTAGCCACACTCTCAGTCCGCAGAGACAGTATGGCTTGGTTTCACTATGAAGTCAGAGCAAACACCGAATGGGCCGAGGTAAGTTTCCACTACATGGACCTTTGGCTTTTGGCTGAAGAACTTAGAGGTTACGCGGGCGATTTTGAGGTGGTAAGTCCAGCCGAGCTTGCCACGGCGCTGCAACTTGGCTACGAGAAGGTGGCAGCGGATCATGGCTAAGAATTATAGGCCGACCGGCCAGGAGCGATTCAACTTCATCGCCGCACTGATTGCCTACGTGATACACAACGACTACTCGTCAATCTCGGAAGTAGCCGCACACTTTGAAGTATCCGAAGAGTATGTGCGCGACGCCATTACGACAATGGTTAACACCGCGTCAGAACGTCCGGGTATGGAAGAAACCTATTACATGTACGACGAGGATGAGCTTGAAGACGGCATCATCCACCTTATTCAAACCGATGGGTTCGACAACGTACCAAAGCTTTCCGGTCGTCAGGCATCGGCGATTGCCGCTGGGCTGACTTACCTCAGCACTTTTCCAGAATTTACCAATCAGGATGAAATCTCTGAACTCTTAGAGTTGCTAGGAAAAGGATCCGCAGTAGATGCTGTGCAGCTCTACGATTACAAGCCCGGCACGGTCGACGCGGATGCGGCTGTAATCAGACGGGCGATGCTACGAGGCCATCGAATTAGCTGTGAGTATGTAAACCAAAGAGGAGAAAAGAGCACTCGAGAAATCGATCCAATCCGTTTGGATCCTCGAGGCGAGCTTTGGTTCCTGAAGGGTTATTGCTTGAAAAACAAAGAACTTCGAAATTTCCGGCTTGATCACATGAGGTCAGCCACTGAGCTTGACACCCCGATTTGCGAGGAAGCACGTTCCATCGGTGACATCGTGGATGAGGAATACACGGCTTCGGAAACCGACATCGAAGTAGAGATTGAAGTAGAGCCAGAAGCCTATTCGTTGATTTCTGATTTTGGCGCTGATGTTCATGGCACTGACAGCAAAACCGGGATTACTCGTGCCACCATCAAAGTCGGATACTTGCCCACACTCGGACGCGTCATCAATCATTACGGGGGAGCGGCCAGAGTTATCTCGCCGCCGAGTGCCAGGAGAGTTGTGCGGAACTACGCATTGGCCGCTCTCGGCAGACCCGTTGATGATCAGCTAAGCGAGGACTAATGGAGACCTGGACTTGGTGGTTAATCTGGGTTGGCCTTTCCATATTTGGAGCCGTCTATCTCGGCTACCTCGGCTGGGATTTACTAAATAAGGCATCTCGCGCCTTGAAGGAATTCGAACTAGGTGCCAAGCAGGCGCAGCCCCTATTGGAAGCACTTCAGGCTTCGGGTCGGCTTTCTGATTTCGAGGGAAACCTACTCGATGACCCTGCCCCGCTCGCAGCAGAGCATCAGCGTAATCTCAGGAAACGACTGCTCAAACGTCAAGATCGACAGCGTAGGCTTATAAATAAGTTAATTGACTATGACGAAAGCGAGTTCAAGCCATGATTGGTACCCTCGAGCGCCTTTGGCCAATCATCATTTTGATTGTGGTCCTCATCTGGGGTGGACCAAAACTTCCTGGCATGGCTAAGAACTTGGCGCAGTCTTTGAAGACCTTCAAGAAGGAAATCAAAGACGATGAGGGCTCAAAGGAAGACAAGAAGAGCGATTCCTCAAAGGAATAACGCCATCTAGCCATGGCACGCCGTAAAAACCCTGAAGCCAAGATGAGCCTGCGCGGCCACCTTGGTGAACTTAGAAAGCGACTTTTCTGGTCGGCACTTTTCTTTGCAATTGCGACGGTTATCGGCTGGTACCTTTTCGATCCTGTGTTCGCAGCACTGCAGAAACCAATAGTCGATCTGGCTGAAGCCAAGGGAATCAACGCAACCATCAATTTCAACAGCGTGGTTTCCGCGTTTGATTTGCGAATGCAAATCTCCATGTTTATCGGCCTTATCATTTCGAGCCCGTTCTGGCTTTGGAATCTCTGGGCATTCATTACCCCCGGCCTAAAGAAGAGTGAACGACGATACAGTCTCGGTTTTCTACTGACCGCCTTTCCACTTTTCATCGCCGGCTGCGGTTTGGCTTGGTATTCGCTTCCTACCTTCGTAAAAGCTCTTTTGGCGTTTACTCCACAGGGGAGTGCCAACATCATAAGCGCGAGCGATTACATTCTGTTTTCTCTTCGAATTCTCTTGGTTTTTGGAATAGCTTTTGTGCTGCCAGTCGTCTTGGTGTTACTAAATTTCTTAGGAATCCTGACAGCCACTTCAATCAGGAAATCTTGGCGGATAGCCGTATTCCTAAGTGCGCTCTTAGCGGCCATGGCCACACCGACTGCAGATCCAATGTCTATGTTTTTCTTGATGGTTCCGCTTATTGCGCTCTTTTATCTGGCCGTCGGAATTGCAGCACTTCGCGATAAGTTCCAGGCGCGCAAATTGGCCGCGGCAGAGTGAGCGAGGACCTAAGCCCGGCGGAAAGATTCGCTAGGGCAAAACAATCTAGAAAGCATTCTGCGGTAAGCGAATTTACCGAGCTTTTGAATTTTCCATTGGACCCGTTTCAAGAGCAGGCCTGCCAAGCGCTAGCAGAGGGAAACGGAGTGCTGGTGGCGGCGCCGACCGGTGCTGGAAAGACGATTGTTGGTGAATTCGCGATTCACCAGGCCATCAAAGAGCAGCAAAAGGTGTTCTACACGACACCGATCAAAGCCCTTAGCAACCAGAAATACCTTGAACTGGTGAATAGATATGGCCAAGAGCGAGTCGGGCTGCTTACCGGTGACACGAATCAAAACGGCGATGCACAGATCGTGGTCATGACCACAGAAGTACTTCGCAACATGATTTATGCCAATAGCAACAACCTAATCAGTCTCGGCTACGTGGTGATGGACGAAGTCCACTATTTGGCCGATCGTTTTCGAGGAGCCGTTTGGGAAGAGGTAATTCTCCATCTTCCTAAGGACGTCAAGATAGTGTCACTTAGCGCCACGGTTTCGAATGCCGAGGAATTCGGTGCTTGGCTAGATGAAGTTCGCGGAAACACCAAAGTTATTGTGAGCGAGCATCGACCAGTGCCGCTAAATCAACACGTGCTCTTTGGAAACGAACTACTTGAACTGTTCGACGGAATGTCTAATTCGGTAAACCCGGAACTGACACAAAAACACAACAACAAACTCCGTCAAAACACTTCCAGACCAACGAGAGGGCGTCGTGGCTACCCGGGCGCACCTCGAAGCGAAAACGTGATTCAGCGCATCAGCAAACCGGAAATCGTTGACATCCTCGAGGATGCAGATTTACTTCCGGCTATCTTCTTCATTTTTTCGAGGGCGGGATGCGAAGCTGCTGTTAAAGCTTGCGTACATTCCTCAATTCGTCTGACGACCACCGAAGAGAAACAAGAGATCAGAAGAATCGTCGAGGAGAAGTGCTACAACATCGCCGATGAAGACCTAAACACGCTTGGTTATTTCGAGTGGCTTTCAGCTCTAGAGCGGGGAGTAGCGGCCCATCACGCCGGTATGCTGCCGGCCTTTAAGGAAGTGGTTGAGGAGCTCTTTCTAAAGAAGTTGGTTCGAGTGGTTTTCGCCACCGAGACTTTGTCCCTGGGTATCAATATGCCGGCTCGAACTGTGGTCCTAGAACGACTAGACAAGTACAACGGCGAAGGTCGTGTGCAAATTACGCCAGGTGAATATACCCAGTACACCGGACGCGCTGGTCGACGAGGAATCGATACTGAAGGACACTCAGTAATTCAATGGGCAGCCAATCTTGATCCCAATACCGTTGCCGGCCTTGCCAGCAAAAGAACCTATCCACTGATTAGTTCATTCCGACCCACTCACAATATGGCGGTCAATCTAGTCGAAGCATTTGGCCGTGAACGCGCGCGTGAAGTTCTTGAAACCTCGTTTGCGCAGTTCCAGGCTGACCGATCGGTGGTTGGGCTGGCGAAGGGACTCAGGGACAAGCAGACCACTTTGGATGGCTACGAGTCGGCAATCAAGTGCCACCTAGGCGATTTCATGAAGTATGCCTCTATGCGACGAGAAATAACCGATCTGGAAAAGGAATTTGCTTCCTCACGGGTTCGGGCAGAGCGTGGCAAGGACATTCGTACAAGCAAGGGTCGACATGACAAGGAACGCCACCTTGCTCAACTTAAGAAAGACTTGAAACAACACCCATGTCACAATTGCAACGACCGTGAGGCTCACTCACGCTGGGCCGAACGGTATTTCAAACTCAAACGCGAACTAGACGCATCGCTTTCACAAATTGAGGGTAGAACGAATCAAGTCGCTCGCACCTTTGATCGAATTTGCTCACTTCTCGAAGAACTTGAATACATTTCCTTTGAGGGAGCCGATGCGATTGTGCTAGAGGCTGGAAAAACCCTGTCGCGAATCTATGGGGATCGAGATCTACTGATTTCCGAAGCACTTAGGCGTAACCTTTGGAGCGGTATGGACGCAGCTGGATTGGCGGCTATGGCATCGGCATTGGTTTACGAAGCTCGACGCGACGACGAGCTTGAGTATCGAATGCCAAAGGGAAATTTTGCAGACTATGCGGAAAAAACTGTAGACCTTTGGTGGGACTTGGAATCGTTGTCTAAGAAACACAAACTTCCGACTACCAGCCAACTTGATTTTTCAATTTGCTACGCATTTCACCGGTGGGCATCTGGAGCGAGGCTAGACCAAGTTTTAGACATCGCGGACTTACTTCCGGGCGACTTTATTCGATGGGCCAAACAGGTTATTGACGCACTCGATCAAATAGCGCAAAGCTCCGAAGGTGCGATTTCGGAAACAGCTAAGAATGCAATCGACCAGGTGAAGCGAGGAATTGTTGCGTACAGTTTCTACGGCTAAGAGCACGTTTGTTTTATGTCTTATTGGCCTCACTGGAGGCTTAATTTCTTCGATGGCCTATCCGGATAATGCAATTTGGATTGCGATTTTTCCTTCGACCGCAATCATGCTCTACGCGATTACATCTGCTCGATTCCGAGATTCCTGGATAGTTGGGCTGGTAACCGGATTCACTTTTTACGCATCACAAATTCCATGGATGACGGTTTATCTAGGACCGGTTCCATGGCTTGCACTTTCCATCCTTGAAGGCTGCATATTCGCGATTGGTGCTCTTGCTATAAACGCCAGTTGGGCATTCTCTCGTCGCTATTTACCCTCTAGTCCACTCCTTGCCGCGATCGCAATTGCCAGCCTTTGGGCGGCAAGAGAATGGGTTGCCTGCAACTACCCTTACGGAGGCTTCCCGTGGTCGAGGCTGGCACTCTCGCAATCTAACTCGCCCTTAGCCAATTGGGTGTTTTGGGGCGGAGACTCACTATTGAGTTTCGTAATTGTCTTCATGGTTGCTCTGGCAATGCTCACCTGGTCCAACAAACTCAAACCATCAAATTGGGGGACTAGCCCGGTAGCTGCAGTGCTTGCGTTGCTTTGCCTAATTCCATTGATGACCGTAACCAGCGCTTCTGCAGAAAACGGACAAATCAAAGTAGCCGCCGTGCAAGGAAACGCAAATGCAGGACTTTTTGCCAATCCAAGACCCGGAAGCATTCTAGAAAACCATCTAAAAGCCTCTAACAGCCTTCTCACTAAACCGGACAAGCCTGACTTGGTGATTTGGCCCGAAAATGCAGCCGATCAAAACCCCCTCAGTAACCCATCGGCAAAAGCAACAGTCTCAAGATTTGTCGATTCGATTGGTGCGCCTCTGATGTTGGGCACAATCACCAGTCGTGGAGATGACATGTACAACAGCTCTGTGCTTTGGAAACCAAATGTCGGGGCAGTTGATTGGTACGACAAGAAGCGACCGGTAGCGTTCGGAGAATTCGTTCCGGATAGAGAATTTTTCCACCTTCTCGCTCCTGATTTGATTGACCTAATTCCTCGGGGCTATAGCTTCGGTACTAGGGATGGAATTTTCAATATTGAAACCCAGCCAAACGCAAAAGTGAATGTTGGCACGATGATCTGTTTTGAAGTTGCAGTAGACGACATCACCCGCGACCTTGTTGGGCAAGGTGCTGAATTGCTTGTTGTTCAAACAAATAACTCAGATTTTGGAACAACCAATGAATCTGCGCAACAACTGGCAATCGCCAAACTGAGAGCTATCGAGTCGGGTAGGGCAGTGGTGAACATTTCGACAGTTGGCTTATCCGCAATCGTTTTGCCGACAGGTGAGGTGGTGTCGTCGCTGCCTAGTTACCAGCCGGGTTTAATGCAGGAAATTCTTCCGCTTCGAAGCAGCCTGACCCCGGCTATGACTTTCGGTGGCTATCTAGAGATTGTGAACAACTTCGCGGCAATCGGGCAACTTTTGCTTATCTATTGGATTGCCAAGAGAAAGCGAAAAGCAAATGCCCAATAACTACCTGGTAATAATGCCGACATTCAATGAAATCGCCAATCTGAGCCACTCAGTGGAGGACCTTTTCCTGCACAATCCGAATGTTGATTTGCTAATCGTCGACGACAACAGTCCCGATGGCACCGGAAAGCTTGCAGATGAACTTGCGGCAAATGATGGGCGAATCGCAGTATTGCATCGCCAAGAGAAGCAAGGCCTCGGCCCCGCCTACCTTGCTGGCTTTCAAGTCGCATTTGAAAAGAACTATGAATTCATAATTGAAATGGACGCCGACGGCAGTCACCGCGCCATCGACTTACCAAAACTTATTTCTGCCAGCGCATATTCAGACTTGGTGATTGGTTCACGCTGGATTGCCGGTGGGTCGGTCCTAAACTGGCCTGCGCATCGAAAGGCCATCTCCAAAATCGGAAACCTTTACACGCTTTTGCTGTTGAGAACCAAAATTCGAGACATGACCGCCGGTTTCAGAATCTACCGAACTGATTTATTGAAGAGACTCGATCTTGATTCAGTTGCGTCGCACGGTTATTCGTTTCAGGTCGAGATGGCTCTGCGAACAGTTCAGCAAAATGCAAAAGTAGTAGAGGTGCCAATCACCTTTATAGAGCGTGAACAGGGAGTTTCAAAAATGACAGGCGCTATTGTTGGCGAAGCGTTTTGGCTAGTCACCAAATGGGGAATAGCCAGAATTCTGAAGAATTAAATCTCGGCTTTGCCGGTAGCGCGACGAGCACGCACGTATTCAATTCGTTCCTTCAGGATTTCCTCGAGTTCTTCCTTGGAACGTCGCTCCAAAAGCATTTCCCAGTGGCTGCGGCCAGGGCGATCGTGAGTAACTTCAAGCTGCTCAAACTTGCCATCTTTTACCAGAGCAGCCTGCTCCGAGCACTGACGGCACTGCCAAAATTCAGGTACTTCTGCCTCTGCGGCAAAAACTAAATCGGTCGCGTGGCCATTTCCGCACTTGTAGACAAAATTGTTGCGGTCAACGAGATTTACGCCCACTTCGCTCTCTAGGCTTTGTGCGCCCAGTCGCATTCCACGCATAGTTGATTCAGACATTTGTACCTCCAGTTTT
>JACCDQ010784820.1_pt1 | contig 36029 bp, 25 predicted proteins | sample 7446031 | NCBI WGS metagenome assembly JACCDQ01 (sample SAMN15323442, study PRJNA562643) | freshwater metagenome | isolation source: river surface water | place: USA:Blue River Watershed | collected 2017-08-17 | reverse complement strand
TCAAGGAAGAGATCCTCAACGTCATCAACACGTACTTCGACATCGACAACTGGGACTTCGGCGACACGTTCTACGCCACCGAGCTCATCACCTTGATTCACCAGCGCCTGCCGTCTGATGTCGCGTCGGTGGTGCTGGTGCCTGTGTACAGCACCAACTCATTCGGCTCGATGTTCACGGTTGAAAGCGGCCATGACGAGATCCTGCAGTCGGCAGCCGAGCTGTCTGACATCGAGGTCGTCGAGGCGCTGACGCCAACCGTCATTCGTCAGTCGCGATGAAGGCAGCCGAGCTGTTCGAGGCCGACCTTGGTGACCTCCAAGGTATTCTCCTGTTGATGAAGCACGGCAAGCTGCCGCGCGACAGGGCAACGCAGCTCTCAAACCGTCTCAAGGCCGTGGAGTTTATCGTCGGCGGTAAGGCGAAGTCGGCACGGCTGCGTTGGGTAGAGGACCGCAAGACCGACACCCTGAAGTTCATCAACGCCGATATGCCTGGGTCATGGCGCTCAGGCACGGCAGCGATGGGCCGTGGGCGTGTTATCGACATGCTGGGAGCCTACGGCTTCGCTGCCTGCCGCTTCGACATCGACGCCAAGAAGCGCCGGCCGAGCCGGCTCAACGGCCCACACATCTACTTCTGGGGACCTGGCACGCCAGAGCCGAAGAAAGACGAAGCTCGTTAATCTTCAAGAGGCCCCGGGAGGACTTCTGCCCATCTCGTAAATATGCTATCAGCGCTGGAATAGCAGACTACGATGGCACAGAAGCTCGATTTCAATCTCCCGTTCAATGACCTCCGTCAGTACGTTCCGAAGCACCTTCGGAACTCGGTCATCTCTGGTCTCCTTGACAACCTGTTCAACAGGTTTATGACCCGGGACGAGGCCATCCCGCTGTATGGTTACATTGGTCGCAAGCCATCGAGTGTTGAGGATACATCTCCTCGCATCGCACAGCTATCACCTGAGCGAGACATCAACGCGATCACGCCGGTTTTCAACTTCAACGTTGGTACCGAGCGCTTCGCGTTTACTGCACAGGACATCATTCAGAAAGCCGCCAGCATCGGGATCGATACGTCGAACCTCAACTGGCTGTACTCACAGGGAAACAACTTCCTGCCACCGGTTGACTTTGACAAGTTTACCAACTTCTACAACTACTACTGGGTCGCGAAGGCACTCGACAGCGCTCCGCCAATGGAGTGGAATCCAGAGCTGCTGCCCGAGTACTATGTCATCGCCCGTCCGCAGCCAACAGATCTAGTGAAGCTGAATGTGCGCGTGTCTTCTGGTGCGCTCGACGTCTATCAGCTGACTGGCTCAGGGTTCCTCGACCAGCTCTTTACTCTGGCATTCACGAGCGATACAACGTTCACGTTCACACCTTCAGCCGCATTGATTGGGCCACAGGGTTCATGGCAGGTCAGCGACCCTACCATTAACCCCACTGACTATACCGGAACCGAACCGCCTATTTCAACCTCTGGCGACACGCTGACTTTCACGCTGCCTGCCACCCCTGCACCAGTGGTGGCAAACCCTGTACCTATTGAGACCACCTTCCGATACGTCGTTCGCCGAACTGGTTTTGCTCCAGTGACGCTCGTCGAGTTCAAGATTACGCGTACTCCGACCTTCGACTCGGGGAACGTTCACAACGGCTATACGAGCTACGCTGCTGGTGACGTCGCCACTATCGACACCACGTTCCTGCAGAGCACGTACTCCCTCGGTTTTACAGGTTCGCCTGGTCTCAAGCCGACCATCAGCGGTGTCAAGGCCTACAGTGAATACCAAACGATCGACGGGGTTCAGCTGCAGGAGGGGGACCGCGTTCTCATTCAGGCGCCCGGTTCCGTCAGCGGAATCTACATCGTTTCACCAGGAACATGGAGCCGTGCTGACGACTTCACCTACGGTACCTGGGCTGCAAACTCTGAGGCCTACGTGGTCTCAGGCACAGCCAACGGCGGTAAGCTGTGGCGTGCTTCAGGTACGCCTGGTGCTTGGTCATGGACGAACGTCGGAACGATCAGCAACACAAACGACTGGCAAGAAGGCAACATGTGGGTCAGCAGCGAAGAACTGCAGAGGCTTGGGCTTGACCGTGCATCTGTTGTGCAGGCTACCCGCCCGATCATTGAGTACACAGCTGGTCTTCAGCTCAACAGCCGCGTTGTTGGTGGGGTACCGCATGATGGCGCTGCGGATGGTTCCAACTACCGTCAAGAAAAGACGGAATTCAACCAGCTGCCGCTGTTCGACCTATTCCGCTATGACGGCTACCACTCTGGGCTAGTCAGTTCCATCTTCTACTACGTCGAGGACCTCACTGCTGAGCTTGACGTCGCACTGCAGCGCCGCATCAAGCGCTCATCCAATGACAGCGCCGACTTCCTGTTCAACCACGGCTGCGTAGACAACGAGGGTAACCTTCTCTTCTTCAAGCAGAACGGCAGTCTCAAGACGGTATGGTATGCCGGTTACGTTGAGCCAACCATCACCGACGTTACACAGTTCAGCATTCTGGTAGAGCAGCCAGGATCGCGTGTGTTCTCGGGTACCGGAGACGGCATCATGAGCGGCGTGGTTGGCGGTGGTGGCAGCACAATCCCACAAACTGTCACGGTCACATTCACGACACCTATTAGTCCTGGCGGCCCGATGGGCTTCAACGTTACCGGTACGGTTGACGGCGCAATCGGTACCGGCATTGTCGGTACGCCGTTTGTTTCAGATCTGGTGAACTTCCTGATCATCACTGGTCTCACGCCCTTTACCAGCGGTTCGACATTCACATTCAACCTTGTCAACCCAGGTTCCATCAGCGCCATCAGCGCAGGCGACACTACATCACAGCAGATCTGGACGCTTACCGCCCTCACCAGTACGACGTTCCAGGTGACCGGCTCTAAGCTGGCAGTCCTGCCTGCTCCATATGACGTGGCAACAGTTGACGTACCGTATGACAACGGCGACATTGCATTCACCATCAACTCTGGCGTCGCTCCATTCTCAGCAGGTGATACCTTCATCATCCGTGTGGGCAACCTAGAGCGGCCGCGGTATGTCTCACGAGACACAGAAACTGAAAACATCTACGACTTCTTTGGTGGTCCAGCAAACGACTTTGAAAAGGTCGGCGCTTGGACTGTTGCACTGCCGTTCATCTACAATCCCTACAATGAAAGCCGTTCTGAGGTGGTTGAGGGTTCGGTCTACTCACACATGCGCAGTGTCATCGCCAACCAGGTAGAGGGGCAGCCCACCAATTTCGCGTTTGGCGGCAACATCAAGCTGTGGAGCGAGCAGCAGACGCTGCTCGCGGCGCTGCTGATGCAGAAGGACATGACGCCCATCTCGATGATCGACTTGGCCATGCGCCAGTACGAGGCCGGCCTCAATGCAGTTCGTGACATCTACGTTCAGAACATCGTCTCGTACTTCTCGACAACTGAGGTGGTGTCGTCTGATGGTTCACCATCAGAAACTGCGAAGGCTAATGACCTACTAGACTACATCCTCGGCATTCGCAGCATGGACGAGCAGGTCCGAACGGTTCTATTCGATACAACGGCAGCAGTGGTTGGTTTCCCTGCCACTCTACCGCAGCTCGGCATCACAGCTCTACAGGAACCGCGCTTCGAGTTTGATCCAGTTCTCGGTCGTACTGTCTTCGTTCACCACGATGGGCACTTCAGCGTGCCATATACCGACACACTTGAATTCCGTCAGGAGATCCTCGGCAACTACGTTGGTAAGATGGTGATGCGCTCGGACGGTACTGAGACGCCGGCAATCGGCTCATTTACCACCACCGCGCCACCAATTCCCTACAAAGGCGAGCTGTGGGTGGAGCCTGACACCACGATGTGGGCCTATGCTGTCGCCTTCGACACCAACACGGCGCCTCCCATTCAGCCAGCTGGTGCCACTTGGTTCCAGCGCAGCACTGGAGTTCTGTACCTAAGTGACGGGCTAACATGGCTGCCGCAGCCAGACCACACTGTGATGTGGAAGCAGATCGACCTGGCAGCGACCCTCAATGAACTGCTGCTCATCACTGAAACGCGTCTGTACTCCGGCATCAACAGTGAACGCCGCCTCTACGACTTCTCGGCCATTGAGACCAACCCGTTCTACGTGAAGCAGCTGCAGCGCGAGCTCTTCACGTTCGCGGCGGTGAATGGCCTTGACCCACTGGCAACCAACTACAACGCCCAGGACCCGTTTACCTGGAACTACTCCAATGCCGTTGTCTTTGCACCTGTCACGACTGCCACAGTGCCTGCACGCTGGTACAATGCGCTGATGGCGCACCAGCAGACGGTCGCTGGGGTGCTGCCAACTGAGCGTCCAAACCTGGAACCTTGGAAGCTGTTCGGCTTTGCTGACTTTACGTCATGGTGGACATCGCTATCCGGCGCTCAGCAGGCAGCCTACACCCCATTTGCCTCGGAGATTGACGGCACCTTCATCGATGGTGGAACTGTTCGCGCTGTTAAGACCGCAGTTGGAGTAACTGCTCTAACTGGCCTACAGGTTGTGGACGGTGTAAGTCTCCAGAACGGAGACAAGGTGCTGCTGACATCTGAGACAAACCCAATCAACAACGGCGTCTGGGTGGTGAGCACTGGCGGATGGGTCCGCCCTGCAATCCCGCTGGCACTTAAGACGTACTTCACCGTGAACGAGGGTTCAACTCGCGCCGGCACCGTTTGGGCAGTCACTGCCACGGCAACCCCAGGTACAGACCCCGTTTCCATCAAGCAGGTGCGTCAATGGACCGATGCTCTGTGGGCAGCAGTCACCACCGCTCGTCCAGGTCTGAAGACCAGCGTCAACCCATACAACGATGACCTGCTTGCGCCATACGTTTCTTCTAGCAGCCCAGTTGCGAGCTTCGCTCTCACCAACACCATTCCCCCTGGTGTGGCGCTGCCGTTCGAGTTTGGCGAGGGCTCACCCGTTGAAGAGGTATGGTCGCGCTCGGTCGAGTACGGCTACGCTCAGGCGAAGGCGCTCTTCCGATTCGACCCACTTGCCTTCCTCGGCTTCTGCTGGGGTTTCAACTGGGTAGAGGTTGATGGCATCCTCTACGACGGCTTCGACGTACAGATGCCAGGTCACAAGCGCTTCCGCCTGCATGGCCAGAACATCGACGCAATCACCGATCGCGTCAGCTCATTCACAATCACGTCAATCTCGGCTAGCGCACCAATTGACATCACGGTGACATATGATGCCTACGATGAATATCGCCGTCAGAACTTCAGCGTGCGCGACACTGCTGGAAACATCATTCAGAACACCCACTCGTCAGCGGTAACGCACGACACGCAGAACCTGGTAGAGCAGCTGTCCAACAACTTCGTTGGTGGCAGTATCACCATGTCTGCTGGTACTGACGTCTTCATTCGCGACAATGGTCGCCCATTCCGTGTTGGTGACAAGTGGCACATCACAGCAAATGCTGACGGCAGCAACCTGCAGGTGACATTCATCCCCGCCACCTACCATAAGATCCTCGGCTTTGGCCAGATCTTCACCAATGCCCTGCGCTCGGTTTCAATTGACACCAACAATAGCTACGCCATCAGCGCGTTCCGTGAATGGGAAGTTAACATGGGTCACCGCGCCGGTGGCCTCGTGGCAACAGATGACCTAAAGGTTTTGACCGAATCTGACACACTCAATAGTGCGTCGTACCAGCTGATGTTCAAGAAGAACGAGGCAGCCCGATCGCTCTGGCTACAAGGTCTTCGCTGTACAGTACTTCAGTATGGTTCGGTCGCCAGTGTTGGGGGCATTGAGCAGAACTATCCAAGCAACGATGCTTCTGACTGGGTCTTTAGACTCGAGGGCTACAACCCTCGCTTTCTTGATGTCACCTACTACGTCTACCCAACCACGACCCCTCGCCAGACGTTCTACGCGCTCGACCGCACCGCCACCGCTCTAGAATGGACGCAACCGTTGGAACCGAACGGTGTTCAAACCGCGCAGCTGCCGCTGACTATCACCGGCCTGCAGAACGTCATCGACTTCCTGTTCGGCTACTCGCAGTATTCGTACGACCAGGGCTGGGAGTTCAGTGTAACTGACGAGAAGAACGTGGACGTGGCTACCGGCCGTCACCGTGATTGGCAGCTGGAAATCGAAAAGATGATCGATTCGATCTACCGAGGCATCAATTTTAATCAAGGTACCATCGTCAATCCGTTCATCGACCAGGTGCAGGTGCGTCAGGATACTGGAATGCTCGCTCAGTTCAGCGACGCGCCTCTCTTTGACGTCTACTCTCACGCTGCGGTCTATGACCTTGCAGGTCTGAAGCTCAAGACGTCGGACATCTTCGTTGAGCGCGGTAACTTGAAGTCACAGTTCAGCGCATCTATCCCGATGTTCTCGATTCACGCGCTGATTGACGAGTACGAACACCTCTTCATCTTCAACAACTACATCAACGGCTCAGATGCAAGCGGACTACTGTATGAGCCGTGGTCTGGTTCACGTGTTGTGACGTACAAGTTCAACGGTCGGCGCTCGAGCGGTGGTACACTGCGCCCTGAGTTTGGCGGCTACTACATGGCCGACGGGGCAGTACGCCAGAACCTGCAGGCCGGCGTTGACGGTGTGGCGCTGTACTATGATGCCAATTCGGTGTTTGAGAACCAGACGACGTCGAAGCACGCGCTGGCGCTGCTGGGCTTCAGCAAGAAGGAGTACTTCTCTAACCTCGACCTTACTGACAAAACACAGTTCAACTTCTGGCGAGGACTCATCCAGTCGAAGGGCACCAACATGTCCATCGACGCCTACCTCAACAACAACCGCTTCAAGGATGCCAAGGTAGATGAGTACTGGGCGTACAAGGTAGCCGAGTACGGCGACGCCCGTCAGAAGACGTTCCCTGAGCTCCGCCTCCAGGTGGCTGATTGCCTGCAGCAGGTAACCGCTCTGCAGTTCGATGCGGCCACCCCGCTTCCCGGCTTCACTCAGATCTCTCGCCTAGATGAGGAACGCTGGTTCAGCATCGATGATCTTGATCAGGATACGTACTTCAAGGCCGAGGGTGTTGGCTCATATGGCAAGACGGTGAATGCTGGTGAGATCATCCAGCTGCCGTTCATTGCTGATGCGCTGGTGATTAGCGGTCCGGCGATGCAGCTCAATGCCACCACGCTGCAGACGACCGGTTCAGGTTCGCTTACCGTAACTGGCTACGGCCCAGCAACACCGCGCTACAGCCCAGTCAAGCTCTTCAACTTCGAAGATGATGAGCTTGTCGAGGAGATTCCGCTGTGGCACCCAGCAACAGGACAGCACACGCCTGTGGCGCTCGAGTCTATCAACATCATCAGCGACATCAACCCGGCCCGCTACAACTACTCGACCCTCGTTGTCAACAACAACTCCTACGACCCGCTGCGGACGTGGGGTGACCGCGAAGTTGGTCGAGTGTGGTTTGACACGCGCAACCTGGCGTACGTCCCGTACTACGACCAATTCATCTTCCCGAACCGCGCTGAGCGCCTGAGCCGTTGGGGTGCGCTTGCCGACTACGCAACGATCGACGTCTACGAATGGGTCAAGTCATCCGTTCCGCCAGATGAGTATGACGCTCTGGCACTAATCGATGCTGGTAACGCTGACATTGACGCCTCGGTGAAGGCCTCAGGTCAAGTGGCGCTGCAGGAAAGCTACTCGCGCGATCGCGTCTGGAAGATTCGCCCGATCGCCTGGTCGTACAGCCCAGTTGCAACCGACGTTGACTGGGGTGACAAGCCGCCGATGAAGTACTCGGGTGATATTGTCGACACTGATGGACGTCTCAGCATCAGCGGCCAAAATGTTGTGTTGATGACAGGAACTTTTGAACAACTTGGCATTGTAGCAGGTGATCGTATTGGAACGTGGCGACACGGAGTGGATCCGAAACCATTGTCCGAGGGCATCATCAATAACACGTTTGCTCAGTATGTCGCGAATGCCAGTGTGGCGGGCAACACCCTTCTTGGCGTTCAGACTTCAGGTAACTACCAAGTTTCTCTTTTGGCAACAGGCTACACCGCTGATCGCATGGTTGGTCAGGTACTGGTGTCACACGATCCATATACCGACGTTGAACCTATCCAGATCTTTGATCAGGATGGACTTGCTACTGATCAGTGGGACATCAACTACTACATCACCATCGAGGACAGCAATAAGCAGGAGCGGATTCTGGCGTACACGGTTCGCGACACCGGCACTACCTCCATTCCGCCTGCCAGCCCGAGCGTGACAGTAGCAACCGGTCAGACATTCACCTATTCATTCCCGACCAGCGGCTTGACCATCACGGCCACGGCCACAGTCGGTGGACCATTTGCTGCCGAATCAATTGCTTCATCTATTGCCGCGGCGCTTGCAAACAACGCTGAGCTTCGTGATTCAGTGACAGTACAATGGGTGATTGCCCCTCCATCAAACATCTACAGCAATGATCCTGAAGAAGTTGCTAACATTCTAGCTGGTGATGAGTATGTTGGCTGGCGCGCATGGGCAGTACCGACGCAGGCACAGCTCGACAGCGACGGTCGCTACCCAGTCAGTAGCTGGAAGCCATATGCCGGTGATGGTACCATCTTCGAGCCCAACTACGACCAGTTGACGGAAGCCATCGCCTACACTGAAGCTCCGCTCACCCTCAATGACGGTACCATTGTGGAGCGCTACGCGAACACCTGGACGGAATGGTCGAAGCTTGAGGACATCAAGAAGACGGAGATAGCTGTCACCACCGGTCCGATGGAGTTTGTGTCAACTGACTTCGGCGCAACCAAGTTCGACAGCAACCGCACGTCGGTGTACATCAACGGCATCGCGCAGCTCAAGGCTGCGTACACCATCAGCGGCGACACCTTGACGGTTCTTACTGTGCAGCAAGGCTTCATCGTCACCGTGATCGTTCGTCGCTACGAGCCTACAAGTGAGGAGCTGTCGTTTGACCCTGATGTTGAGGAGAACCTGGAGTTCCAGCGTCAGTACAAGAAGGACTACGAGTACGTCTCGCTGGCTACCCGTGACAAGGATGGAAACTTCAGCACGACGTACTACTACTTCTGGGTAAAGAACAAGACCACACAGGCTACTGGCAAGAAGATGTCGGTGCAGGCAATCACGCAGAACATGCTAACTGGGCCTGCCAACTTCCTGACATTCCAGAATCTGCTAGCACCGGTCTCTACTCCCGAGCCCCTGCCATGGCGCTACGACGCCATGACCATCGCCGGCCTGTCGTACGTCGTCACCAAGGATGACACCTTCAAGCTGCGCTTTACGCGCAACTTCACGCTGCGGGATGACCCGAATGATCTTGACCTGAAGGACGTCCATACTGAGTGGAGCTTGATGCGACAAGGTCAGAAGATGAAGATCCCTGAGCGCCTGTGGCTCAAGCTGGTTGAAAGTACGGCTGCCGCCGACCTAGCTGGCAACCCGGTGCCATCACTGCGCCGAGTTCTATATGACGAGCGCAATGGAACTCAGACACAGTTTGGATTTGGCGCTGAGCAAACACTGGCTCCCGCCGGACTGCTCAGGTCGTCACTCTCGGACATCATCGTAAATACCAGGTTGGAAGAAGAGACGCCTACCGGTACCGTGCCTGACTACATTGAATTCATCAACGACGTGCTTGACCTGCGTTCTACAGACGAGATCGAGAACCCGGTAGAGAAGCGTGCTGCCAAGGCTGCAAAAGCAGCTGAGGTTGAAGCAACCTTCCTTTCGACGCCCGAGCTGGTGCGCACAACGATGACCGATATCTGGACGACCGCCACGGTCGCTCAAATCAATGAGGTCTTCTTTGCCGCTCTTGAGGACATCCTCGCCAGCAACTACGAGCTAACCGACATCTTCAAGACGTCGCGCATCTCGCTGTACTCAATCCAAGAAAAACGCGCTGGCGTGGTGCAACCGTCCTATGAGTAACACCTTCAGCAAGAGCTCGGTCTACGTCAATAGCCTCGTAGACTTCACGCTCGACACCAAGCCATACCACTCGAAGCTAACCGAGGTGGCAGTTGAGTATCGCTTCGAGGACGCCATCAACGTCAGCATCATCGACGCGGTGGCGAGCCGCATGGTGAAGAAGGCAGGTTGGCTCTACAACTACTACTCTGGTGGTGACGTCAACAATCGGACGTTTAACCTAAAGCGGCTGGTGATGCCTAATGTCGTGCGCAACGAGCGCAACGACGATCAGACAAATACACCTGGTGCTTTCAAGGTAGGACGCGACGAGAACCAAGACATGGCCAACGTGCCATATGTCTATGCCAAGCAAAACACTGCGGGCATCGCCGATGCTTGGCTGGAACGCAATGGCACAGCAGTTGAGTACCTGACACGTGACATTGACTTCCATCACAGCTACGGCTCGATGGAGTTCCGTGTCTCTCAGGCGTCTCCTGCTGAGGCAGACCAGAGCCGTCTCTGGCAGGAAACTCGCGCTGAAGGCGTCATGAATGGTGCAGGTGGCGTGACCGAGACCACACGCTACCTGGCAAACAGGCGCCTCAACGAAGCGCTGCCATGGTCAATTGCCAACTCTGACCCGAAGAGCGCCAACTACCGCATTCGGCAGGTGCTCAATGCAATTCAGGCGCAGCTGACGCTGACACCAAACCCGTCTGCGCAGGCCAACCTTAACGCAGCATTCGCGATCCTCAATACTCCTGATCTGCCACAGACGTACGAGGCGCTGTGGGCAACCCTTGAGAGCGGCGGCTCGCCCATCATCAACCACCCAGTTACAGGCCTGCCTTTCACTGCCTGGCGCGGTGAAGATGGCACCCCTCCTGGTTCGACCTACGTTGATGACTACATCAGCCAGAACACCCCACCCGCGTACTTCTATGCGCTGTCTGACCAGCGCCTGCGTGAAAGTGGTGGTGTCTTCTATGACGACATGGTGTTTACGGGTTTCAGCATCACGGACATTCAGGCCGTGGCCGGCACGGCCGCAGACGAGTGGTCGCTGAAGGTAACGTCAGTTAGCCCCATCGTTCTTGAGGTTTCGGGTGTAGTTCATGGCTTCATTGGCGCTGTGGTTGTAGGCAGTGCCTTCAACAGCTCATACGTCAAATTTAACACTACAGCCGCTGCTGGAACGCCAGCGGTAGATGACACCTTCCTGTTGACCCCGGATCCTCGGATCGTGATCGATCCGGCTGCTCCGATGGAGGTATGGAACCTCATCAAGACGGACCCAATCGCGCACAGCCGCCCGGTCTTTACGTCCACTCGTTATGGCTCCATTCGCAGCCTGTCGAGCGTTGTTGGTGAGGTCACCATCCTGGACGTGACGTTGCCTACTGGTACAGTCATTCTCACCGCGCTCAACAGCACCACCTTCGCGCTGAGCAGCACCGCTGAGCCGAGCTACACCAACTCCGTCCCTATCACGGTCGGCACGGTCTACAATGACGGACGTCTCGGCTTCACCATCATAGCAGGCACAGCCCAGTCGTTCGCAGCGGGTGACAAGTTCTACATCAACATCATCAACGAGCAAGCGCACGCTCACGAGTTTGACCTGTACTACGGCTACGACCTTGACAGCTACGACAACCAGACCTCGCCGTACGAAAACCAAAACACGAGCGATCCGCTGCACGATGTGCCGCTTGACTTCCGCTTCGACAGCAGGTTCACCGACTACAACCTTGACGCGATGAACCTGCAGATTGCGCAGAACGCAGTCTCTGGCTACAAGTACCGGTTGACGGCAAAGCCTGACGGTGCGCTTATTAACGTGCTGCACAGCGACGGTACCACGGTGAATAACTTCATCGACCTCGCTGCTGCAGGTGGAGGCACCGTTCCGGTATTCTCCATGCCAGGTGATGCCAACCCTGCGGCTGATATCAGCGCCTACATCGCTGACACGTTTAGGTTGGAGCGCTCGACTGACGGTGGTGCGACATGGACAGCCATCGCACCATCGGTGTCTGTTGGTTCTACGTACAGCAACCCGTCTGAAGGCATCTCGTTTACGCTGGTGCCAGGTTCCAAGCCGTTCGTGGGTGTCTACATGGACGACGCAGCCGTTGGCGGTGACGTATTCCAGTGGACAGTCATCAACGAAGCACCGAAGCTTGATCCAGTTCCGGTGATGTTCTCCTCAGTCAATCTGCCGCGCCTCATCTTGCACGGCGAGGGGTTCTGGGATGCGCCTGCTGCCGACTGGAGTATTACATTCACATCATCATCCGAGTACTCAGTCACTGCCATCTACACCGCTGGACCGAGCGTTGGCATGGTAGTTCCTGGCTATCCAGTCACCGGTAGCCTTGACATTCCAGGTTCAGGTGTCAACCGCAACCTGACGTTCAAGAACGATCACGTCCACTTCACCATCAACCGCGGTCGCCGTGGCTTCGCTGCTGGAGACGTCTTCAGGTTCTCAACGTACGAAGACAAGCCGTCAATTCTAGTGCATGGTTCGTACAGTGGTTGGCAAGAAGAGGCAGAAATCGGTAAGTGGTATTGGAACGGAAAGATTGGCTTCAAGCTCAACAAGCCAACTGCGCAGGTCTTCAAGAACAGCAACGCCATCCCGTCATCAGACGTTGACTACGGCACCATCAGCGTCACCCGCGTCCGTCCTGATACACCGGAACTGGTCTACACCTTCACGCGACTGGAGTCAGCTGGCCCAACAGTCACGTTCACTGTCAATCGCTCTGATGTCGGTACCATCGACTACTGCCCGCTTAACGGCACGTTCAAGGACCAGTACATCACCGTCAGCATCACGACTCCGTCGACGAGCTTTCAAGTCGGTATTACGGCCGATCAGCTGCAGTTCTGGAATGCACAGGACACCGTGATCGTTCGGCCGCAGATTCCGGCGATGGTGCCAACTGCCAATGACTTCTTTGCGTTCAAGAAGGCTCACTACGATCGACTCGGCATCAATCTGGAGTACGCCAACGTTCTGACGATCCCGGACACCGCGGCCCTAGGCCTAACCGCGGTTGATCCAGCCTACATCGACATCTCAACCGGTGGCGTACCCATTCAGGCGCACTCGCCTGAGGCCATCGTCTTCAGCGGATGGATGCCGCTCAAGCTCGACGGCTACGACGCTGTATCGTCAATTGCCCACTTCCCAGATGAAGCCACCGAGGTAAAGATTCGCAGCGCAGTTTCTGGCGAGAGCGTTGGTCGCATCTACTCTGAGGGAACTATCAATGAGCCCATTCGCTTCGAATGGGACTCGAACTTCTTCGCGAAGTACCTACCTCTCAATGCCTCGTCAAACGTCATGTTGTACAACTCGTTCATGAACGAGAACGTACGTGTCTTGATTTCGGAGCGCATCAACTTCATCCAGTCGGGCGGCGTCCTGCTGGAAGATGCGATGTTTAATGACGATGTGGTGGTCAACATTGCCGAGAATCATGACTGGTCCATCAACCTTGACCAGCATGAGGACGTGCAAGCGGCCATCGCTGATGGTCCGTTCGGTGGCTTCTTGGCGGGTTACGACAACCTTCAGTACGAACTAGAAACCTCGGTCTCTGGTCAGTTTGACACTGGCAGTCCACTGACCGACAACTTCCTGCGTGCAAAGTTTCTGTCTACCATTGCTTCACCAACGACAGCCGACACGATTGAGCTTGCAACTCTAACTGCCCTGGTCAACGACTACCTGGTTGCAGGTAGCATTGCTGACACCAGCCTCAATCAGTTCCTGGCGGCGCTTGATGCAGATCCATATGACGCAGGTTCTGCACCAACCCTCGGTATCCCAACCGTCGGGGCGGCCATTGACATCAATGAGAACAGCACGAGCACCGCTGCCGCATCAATGTCCGAGGCAATGTCACTGGTGTCAGTGGAGGATGCCAACCTGTACGACGAGGAAGGTTTCGACATGGGCGGCCTTGACACAGAGACCGACAGCACCGCAATTCTGCTTGCACTTTCTAATCCGCCAATTCCGACGGGTGCCATTCCGGGTACCTATGCCGACCTCAACACGCCGCTCTACACCTCAACCCCTGTTTACCGCGTGGAGGTCTCTTTTGCCAATGTTCCGCCAACAACCCCAAGCTTCCAGATTTGGACACCAGCAATGATCAGTCCGCTCCCGGTCGTTGTTGTGGAGCAACTTTCTTCACGCCGGTGGCGCTTCAGTTTGGCAACTGAATCAGAAGCGAAGGTCATCGTGACCTGACCCTGAGAATAAATACTCGCACAACATTCGAGGTTCACCCATGCAAGAAGCCCTTAAGACAGTAGTTTCAGGTCACGTCAAGATTACCGATACCCGCACTGGAGAGGTGCTGGTCGATAAGCACAACGCGATCCATCCGAAGAACATGGCAACGGCAATTGCCCGGGGTCTGTCCAACACCTCCAATTATCAGATCTTCAAGCTGAAGCTCGGTAATCAGGGTACGTACATCGACGGCACCCAACAGATCGTGCTGCGGACACCGATCACCACCGGCGACACCGCCGACCTGTACAACCCGACCTACGTTGAGGTTGTTGACGAGCTGGATGCAGCAGTTGGTTCAGGCAACTCGGTTGTCTACACCAACATCCCGTCGTCAACCAACACGCGTGTCATTGTGACGGCTGTCATCTCCTCGAACGAGGCGATCAACAACCCGACCGATGGCGGTGACGGTGATGCCAGTCTGGATCCAGAAGGTACCTACTTCTTCGATGAACTTGGACTCTTCACAAAGCAAACGGATACCAACCTGTTGGACGGCGCAGGTGAGCTCATGCTGTCGCACCTTATCTTCTCGCCGATCGAGCACACTGGTAACCGGGAACTGACCATCGTTTACACGTTGACTATCTCGGTCTCCTAATCCACTGTCCTAAATAGGTGGATTAAGAAGGGACCGACAAATGAAGGTAACGTTTAGGCAAGGCATTGCACGGTATCAAACTGATGTAAGTGCCAATCCAACTTTCCTACAGAGGTCTTCTACCTCTGGTTATGTTGACCTCGTCGTCTCCCCGGATCCGACGATCATCATCTTTGCCCACAAAGGCGGTACCTACGTCTTTGAGGAAATAAAAACTATCCGCAATGCATGGGGGCCTATCTCAGGTACCCAAACGCAGTACCTCTACTGGGATGTCAACCTTCTCACAGGTGAGCTGACACGCGGAACCACCGCTTACTCGCCAATCCATTCTGGTGTAGCACCAACTGCTCCAGCTGTAGGCCAGCATTGGTTTGATTCTCTCAATACGGTGATGAAGGTGTGGGAAACGCCTGGTCGCTGGGTTGAAAAGATCAGGGTGTTTGCTGGCTATATCACATCTGGCTCGATTATCAAGCCGTATGCTCTAGGCAGTCAGGTTGGATTGGTTGGTGAGGTGGAGGCAGGTAACATCCTGCTGGATGCTTACTACAAGCCGCTACGCCAATCAGATGGTACGTTCCTAACTTCTGCAACTACGATGGCCGTCCCGTTGATGGGAACGCGGCGCATCAGCTTCGAGGCAGAAGTCACCGCGTTGATGGCGAATGAGTACATCGCCAAGAACCAGCTTGTAAAGATTCTACCTGGCAGGAAATGCGCCCTTGCTCAATCGATTGACCCAACAACGCGCGTCATCGGTATTGCAGCGGAGGACATGTACCTTGGTGAAACATCGGTTGTTGTCACCTACGGGTTGATCCGTAATGAGCTATGGAATTGGACGAATGAGCAGATTGGAAAACCTCTTTTTGCTGGCCCTACCGGCGAGCTCACGCTGATTCCAGCGGTTCAGGGGGTTCATCAAACTGTAGGTCGGGTGTATGACCGCGACGCTATTTTCATTCGCATTGAACCAGCCATTAGGCTTGATCCACCTGATGGAATCACGAATGTGGTTCCACCAGTTGATCCATCGGCACCCATAGCAGAGTTCATGGTTGTTCCGTTTGATACCAGCGGTGACGCACCGTTTACGGTTCAGTTCCAGGACCTGTCAACCAACAGCCCCACCTCATGGGAATGGGACTTCACTAACGATGGTGTTGTTGACTCTACCCTGCAGAATCCGTCATATACATACAGCACCCCAGGTACGTACAACGTCCGCCTCAAGGCAGGTAACGCCTTCGGTACTGACGACATCATCAAGACAGGATACATCACAGTCACAGCACCGCCACCTACTGGCACATTCACCAATTTGGAGGTGAACTTGGGTGGGCCAACGCAGGTTGACCGCGGCTCACTATTCTCCGCAGTCATCACGGTGCGCAACGACGGCTACCTTACCGCCACCAATGTAGTTCGCACCTTTGAGGTGCTAGATGTTGCAGGCTTCCAGGTTACCGTCTCAGGTCTACCAAGCGGATCTACTGTTACCCGTTCGACAACTGGTTCGGCGCGCACGATCGTGACGCTACCGACAATTCCGACAATGACCTCTGGAAGCGGACCTGTTACGCAGCCATTCATGCTGCAGGTACCAGGCGTCAGCAACCAGTCCATTAAGATCAATGCGTCGGTAAGCAGTCCAGAGGTGGATGTCGAAACTGGGGACAATACAGTCTCGCTCTACGTGAGGGTGGTCTAAATGTCGACGCCGCGCATTTTCAAACCGATCTACCTCTTCGATGAGGACGGCGAGCTAGGACGGCTGCCAGATAACGCCATCATCAACGCTGGTGGTGTACAGGGACCAACCTTCACTGTTGGTGGACGGGGCCTGCTGTTCGACGACGGCACGTCTACCAACCCGACTCCCGGTACTGGCTTTACACTGGACGTTGCATACGCGAATTCGGCCTCTCCTGCTACCATCAACCTGGTCAGCGGCAAGGACCTCGTCTTCGATGCTGTCAACTCGAAGAAGTTCATCTTCAACGCTGACACGGGTACGGTCACCATTGAAGGTGACCTCAACGTTCTCGGTCAAAGCACCGTCATTGAGGGCACGGTCTCCAACCTCGACCAGGTCAACATCCGTCCGCCTCTGCCGACAGTCGTTGGACTGACCCTGCAGCCGATGACCGGCGTTACGCCGATAGTCAACTTGGTGGAGATTGCAGCAGTTGCTGGTGGTCCAGCCGTCTTCAGTATCGGCCCTACTGGAACGACGTCAATCAGCAACCTGCTGATTGCCGGCCAGATCAATGGTGTTAGCGCAAGCAGCCTTGTTGACCACATCAACGCGTCTACGGTTCCAGCGAAGCATACCGCTGAACAGATTTCAGTTGACGACTCTGCATTTGTCAATATCAGCGGTACGGATGTTCAAGCTGCCCTAGAGAGCATCGATAGCCAGCTTGTTAGCATCGGTACGGGTAATGTCACTGGCTACGAATACGTTCGCAGCGCACCAGCAACCGTATGGACCATCACGCATGGTGGTGCCACCAACAGAGTACAAGTAACAGTCTGGGATGAGGTTAACTCATCTATTCTGCCAGATTCGATGACAATCGTCGATGTCAATACCGTGTTTATCACTTTCGCTTCGCCGCAGGCGGGGCGCGCTATCTTGATGCTTTTCTGAACAGCAGAATAAATAGACGTGTGAAAGATAGATGAACTTCGGCACACATGAAACGACACATCGAAACAAGCGACATCGTCTTGGCGGCAACGCTCAAGGTCATGGGCCAGAAGCTAGATCGTATCGATAAACAGGGAAACCGAGGTATCTTCTGTTTCTCTGACGTAGATGAGGATCTTCTCTTGAGCTTTGATCTTGGGAAGAGCCTAGTCGAACCAGTTGCTTTCAACAACGCCATCAAGGCGCTCACAACAGCCACCCGGCGCATCAGTTAACCCCACCCTGTCTAGGAGACACTCACCATGAAAATCAATGGCTCACTGGTATTTGACGCGTCATCGTCGTCAGAAATCCAAAACCTTCGCGTCCAGAAGCTTGCAGGCACTTCTGTACCAGTGTACGGTGCTGCAGACGCAGGCCGTCTGATCTATGTCACTGCCACTGAAGGCGGCTACACCGCTGGCACCCTTTACTTCGGCTCAGCTGCTGTAAGCAACTGGGTGGCTATCGCTACCGGTGGTAATGCTGCTGCACTGCAAACCGAAGTCGATGCGATTGAAACTGCTCTCGGTGCTGGCATTGACGGTTCCGGCTCGTTTGTTTCTGCTGCTTTCGATAGCCCAATCGCAAGTGCCACGAGCTTCACTGACGCCATCAACCAGCTGGCAGTCTACGCCACTGGTAACAACACGCTGGCTGAGCTTGACGACGTCTCGCTGACCGCAGCCGCTTCTGGTGACTTCCTGCGCTACAACGGCACAGCTTGGACTGATGCCACTATCAGCCTGGCAACCGACCTCGGCATTACCGCCAGCGCCGCTGAGCTCAACGTCCTGGACGGCATCACTGCTTCGACCGCTGAGCTCAACGTCCTGGACGGCATCACTGCTTCGACCGCTGAGCTCAACATCCTCACTGGTGCCACGCTGACGACCACCGAGCTGAACTACGTCGACGGCGTTACCTCGCCGATCCAGACGCAGCTCGACAACAAGCAAGCGCTTGACGCCACTCTGACAGCACTTGCCGGTCTCGACACGACGACTGGTTTCGTTGTTCAGACGGGCACTGATGTCTTCACGAAGCGCACGCTGGTTGAACCAGCTGCCGGCTTCACCATCACCAACGCTGACGGCGTTTCTGGCAATGCAGTGTTTGCTCTCGCGAACGACCTGGCTGCTCTTGAAGGTCTCGCAACGACTGGCATTATCGTCCGCACAGGCGACGGCACTGCAACCACTCGCACGATCACCGGAACCGTTGGCAACATCACCGTTGCTGACGGCAACGGCGTCGGCGGCGAACCAACCATCAACCTGGCTGCTGTGACTCAAGCCGACAGCGGCAACTTCCGCAAGATCACCCTTGACGGATTCGGCCGCGTAACCGGCAACACTGCCGTGACGACTGCTGACATCACCGCTCTGGTCGATGCCACCTACGTCAACATCGACGGCGACACGATGGCCGGTAACCTGTCATTCCCGACCGGTTTCTACGTCTCGGTTGTTGATGCACCGACCGCTGACACTCACGTCACCAACAAGGCATACGTTGACGCCCTCGCTGCTGGTCTGACATGGAAGAATGCCGTCCACGTGATGAGCACCACCGATGTCAGCATCTCTTCAGCACCGGCTGCTATCGACGGTCACACCCTGAACTCAGGCGAGCGCGTTCTGCTTACTGGTCAGACCACCGACACCCAAAACGGTATCTACGTTTTCAACGGTGCTGGCAGCGCAATGACCCGTGCACTGGATGCAGACGTATTCGGTGAGCTCAACGGTGCTGCAGTGTTCGTTCAGCAAGGTACGCTCTACGCTGACACCGGCTGGACTCAAACCGCAACGCTGACTGGCTTCGGTGGTCAAGTTTGGTCGCAGTTCTCGGGTGCCAACGCCTACACATGGGGTGACGGCCTCAAGATCACCGGCAACACCGTTGACGTCAACATGGGTGCTGGTATTGCAGTTCTGCCATCTGACCAGGTCGGTATCGATCTGTACGACGAGCCGAACGGCGCGCTGATCCTGACGACCGACGGTTCGACCCACTCGACCGACGCTGCTTCGAAGCTGTACCTGAAGCTTGATGCCGCTGGTGCCCTGGCACAGACGGTTGCTGGTCTGAAGATCAATGCTGCTTCTGTCACCAATGCAATGCTCGTCAACAGCGGTTTCGGCCTGCTGGCTGACAGCGGTACTGACACGCTGCCACTGGGCGACAGCCTGCACCTCACCGGCGTATCAACGCAGGGTATCAGCGTTGCAGTGACTGAGGCACCAGCTGGTACCTCGAAGTTCACCATCACTGCAGCTGACGCCTCGTCAAGCCAGAAGGGTGTCGCAACGTTCGATGCAACCGAGTTCACCGTTACCTCTGGTAACGTTGTTCTTGGCACAATCGCCAACAACAAGCTGGCCAACAGCACCATCAGCTTCGCTGGCTCCACTGGTTCTGACGCAGTTGCCCTGGGTGAGACCTTCACCTTCGTCGACGGCGGTTCGCACACTACGGCCGCACGTCTGATTGATACCACCATCGGTACCAACGACGTGACCATCAAGGTTCGTGAAGCTACCGCATCGCTGCTGGGTGTTGCAAGCTTCGATGCAGCGCACTTCAGCGTGACCGCTGGCGCTGTTAGCCTCAACGCCACCCTCGACGATCTCGCCAACGTTTCGACTGCTGACACCGCCAGCACCGGCGACCTGCTGACCAAGACAGCAGGCGACTGGCAGCCAGTCAGCCGCACCGCTCTGGTCGGCTCAGTCACGCTGAATGACATCGGCGACGTCGCAACGACGCACGTTGACGGCAACGTTCTGGTGAGCGATGGTACCAACTGGGTCAACCAGAAGGTCTACCACCTGCACTCCGAGGGTACTGCCGCTACGACCTGGACTGTTACCCACAACCTGGGTCAGAAGTACTGCAACGTAACCGTTGTCGACGCTGCCGACGAAGTGGTGATCCCACAGTCGATCACTTTCGACAGCACCAGCCAGCTGACCGTGACCTTCAACACGGCAATCGCCGGTAAGGTCGTTGTCATGGGTATCGCGTAATCGATCCCAGTCTCCTAGATCAAGGGCAGTCTTCGGACTGCCCTTTTTTCTTGCCGGGGAGACAGGTCATAAATACACGTGAATCTAGCTCTCACTCCTAAAAGGATCAATCATGAAGTTCTACGGCCATGCCGATCTGCAGAAGAATCAACTACAGAACGCCGCGCTGCAGACGGTGACGCAGTTTCCAACCGCGCCTGTTGTCGGTCAAATTGCGTTCGTCAACAGCATCGTTTACATCTGCATTCAGAATGATCCTGCACCTGCCATCTGGGTACCGCTAACGCGCGAGATCACCGCGTACACCCATTCGCAGGAATCATCTTCATCCGTGTGGAGCATTACTCACAACCTGAATACCACCAGCGTTAGCATTCAGGTGTTTGATCAAACAAACAAGGTCATCATTCCTGATGAGATTCAGACAACTGGTCCAAATACCGCAGTTGTCACGCTCGGTACCAGCATTCCAGGTCGTGCAGTAGTTCTATCAGGTCATATCGACGGCGTACAGCGCCCGACGTACGCATACACGCACTACCAAACATCTGCCGCTACAACGTGGACGATCACCCACAACCTCGGCTACAACCCAATCGTTCGTGTCTTCATCGGCACCAACGAGGTTCAGCCTGAGACCATCTCGCACCCAGACACCAACACCACGGTCATCACCTTCCTGACTGCTCAAACTGGCTACGCTCAGCTGCTGTGAGGAGAAGACATGGCATTGATTCGTCGAACGGCAACAAGCCACACACACGTTCAGGATAGTGCAAGCACAACGTGGACTATTACCCACAATCTTGGTGCCTATCCGATTGTTGATGCATTTACGGCTTACAACGGTGAGACGCTGAAGATCGTCCCATCTGCTGTAACCTACGTTGATCCAAATACCTGCACGCTGACCTTCACAGTAGCGCGCTCAGGTTTCGCAACGGTGGTGTAACATGAAGACCAAGTTTCACATGCACACGCAATCGACTGCATCATCAACATGGTCAGTTTCCCACAACCTGGGGTGCAAGCCGGTTGTTGAGGTTACAGTTGACATCGATGGTGCTCGTGCAAAAATCTACCCGCAGAAGGTGTTGCACGTAACAGACAACCTGATGCAGATCAGCTTCTCTACGCCGAGAACTGGTGCTGCTCGGCTGGTTGGCACATCACCGACACCATAATCTAGCTGTCATACCCATATGTTCACGACCAAGATCATCGCTATCGCTGCAGCACTTGCGATTGCTGCTGTTGGTGGCTGGGGAGGGCTTCAGTACATCAAGCTGAAGAACTCTCAAGCAGAAGCCGCAAAGTTTCAGACCGAGCGTGATGCGGCAGCGCGAGCACGTGACGCTGCAATTGAGGCCAACAAGACGAACCTCGCCACGATTGACCAGCTCCAGCAGGAGAAGGCTGACATCCAGGCGTCGCTCAATGCCCTCGAAGCTGACAAGCGCCGCAATCAACAGGTCATCAACAACCTGTCAGCAGCCATCCGGGCGGGTGCCAACGACCCTGCCAACAAGGTGACGCTGAGCCCAGTGCTAAAGTCGACTGTTGATGCAATCCAGCGTCAACGCGCTGGTCGTGAAGGAGGTGCAAAGTGAAGCTGCTTGCTGCCCTTATCTTGACGCTAACCCTATCGGGGTGCGCCCTTACCGATGGCTTCGTTAACAAGGAAGTCGTCGTTGAAACGCAGTACATCGTACGCAAGGCGACTGATCAGCAGAAGGCGCTGCCAGCGCAGCCAACTCCGATCGACGTAGCAACTGCCGATCAATCGGCTCTCGCTGAGTGGATCGTTAGGACTGAGCAGCGAGTACTGGACCTTGAAGCGATTATCAAGCGCCTGGTTGAGTTCTACGAGAAGCCAGTTACTGAGGCTGAACGCAAGAAGCTCGAGGAAGAAAAGACTAAAGCCAAGTCACCTGCGCCTGCTGCTTCTAACCCAAGTTGAGGTGTAAATGAGCTGCTGCCCACCGGCACCTGCGATCGTCGAAGGCGATTCGGCAGACACTGACCGTCCTTCACAGGACACACAGATTCTGCCAGGAGAAAGAGTCGAGTGCTACATGAAACGGGCCGAGAACCCGACTGGCCTGAAAGACGACCTCACCGGCTACGTGCCGTACAAGATCAAGAACACGTCTATTCCAGTCAAGCCTGATGCCAGCATCAGCGTCAAGCTGGAGCTGACTCCTGGCGATCCAAGCGGAACGCCCAACGGGAATGCAAGCGGCGTAACTTGGTCGATGACTGACAACCCAGGCTGGCTGGAGCTTACAGGAGACACCATAGCTGGGGTGTCGCCGACGCCAACCACTCCGGTGCAGGTGAGCATCAAGGTGACCGTCAATGGAACCAAGAATGCAGCCGATGGCGGTGGACCATTCACAGATGAGCGCACCTTCAACTTCGCGGTGGTGCAGGGTACCAAGGACAACTCCATTCAGTTTGTCAACCCTCTACCAGGTGGGCGTGTCACGTCTAAGTTTGACCCTAACCGTGTTCACCCAGTGCGTGGTACCGTTTCACCTCACAAGGGCGTCGACATGTCGACGCCGGGATCAGCGGTGTCTGACATTGTCGCAGCTGCCGATGGCACCGTCACCTTCTGTGGGTTTGAGAATGGTGGTGCTGGTAACTACGTAAAGATCGATCACTTCACGCCGGCTGGTGAGTACCTTTGTCAGACTGTGTACATGCACATGGAGAAGTGGTACGTCTCAGTTGGACAGAAGGTGGCGGCTGGACAGAAGATTGGTCGTGAGGGTAACACCGGTATCGGTACCGCCGCGCACCTGCACTTCGAGTGCCGCCTTAAGAAGAACGGCGTACAGACCTGGATTGATCCGCTGCCGTTGATTCGCGGCAGCACTGAGGCATTTCCACAGACCAACCCAGACAACAGTGGCGCTGGTACACCACAGACAGTAGAAGGTGGTGCAAGCCTGACGTCGGCAGATGCTGGTGCTCGTGCAGGTGGCTGCGCGGCATTCAGCCCGGACTATCCAGGTGAGAAGACTGGCTCAACACCAGAGGTGCCGCCCTCATTTGTTGCACCGTCAGGTACCGTCTTTGACAAGGCCTGGTACTTCACCATGTCTCATGAGGTTGGACCACACTGGATGACGCAGCCCCAGTACAGCCCAGGTGACAGCGAACTTGATGCTGGACTGTATGACACAACAGCCCAGCGCAAAAAGGTTGGCTACGTGCAGCACCCTTCAGACCCGGGAGGTGTCACCAAGTTTGGTGTCGCCCAGGGGCCTAACCCCAAGATCGACGTCAAGGACATCAACTACGACAACGCAAAGCTGACCGGCTACAACAACTACTGGCTGAAGGGACCGAACACCTACGAAGCAGCCAAGCCAAAGACCGCCGTCATGCTGATGGACATGTTCTACCTACACGGCGCTGGAAATGTCAAGGGCTCTATTCTGCCGCGGGCAAACATCGACTCACTCAACGACGACGATTCATGCAGGGCGCTGCAGGCATCTCAAGCTACGTACTTCCAGAACCTAGTGGCAGCGAAGCCAGGTCGCTCAGTGTTCATGAAGGGGTGGATGAAGCGCTCCAATGAGCTGCTGGCATATGCGCTGGCGCTGACGTTCCCGTAAGCAGTAAATACCAGCATGGCAGGCAACGTCGTTCGAATTGGGGATAAAGTCTCATGTGGTGACAACTCAGCGCAGGGGTCAAGTAACGTCTATGCCAACGGCATGCCGATTACACACCAGGGTAGAAAGACCACCACTGGCCATGGCTGTTTTCCACCTACTGTCTTCGTCGGCCCATGGACTTCCACTGTGTTCGTGAACAGCCAACCTGTGGCGTTGAAGGGCAAGACAAAGATCGCGCTCCACAAGTGCGGTAAGAAGAAGCACGATGGTGTGGCGGTAACCGGAGCATCCACAGTCTACTTCGAGGCTTGATATGCCGTCAGGAACCATGCCAACCTACGGCTATGTACCTACTGCTCGACCTGGCACTGAGACGCGGCTTCGAACCTGTTCAAGTCGACGAGCTCGGCTGTGGGCAGGCGGCACATACTTCCGCTCACGTGCACTAGGTCTTCAGCAGAACAAGATCTCAGTCGAGGTCATCGAATACGAGCCAGCAGGGTTAATCGATGGTTCAGCAAATCCCATAGCTGATGCTGTCTGCATCGTCACGAACTACAACATCGAGCGGGCAGAAAACGTGACTGGACCTGCGACGCCAGCGGTGCTGCGGATGTCCATGAAGTCGAACGAGTACGTGGAGTTCGATCAGCTCGACACCCTAACACCGCGCGCGCGGAAATATGGCATTAGCTTCAAGATAGCGCCCGACGCGCCAGTCGTCACCGACCTTGGCCGCTTCTCATTCTCCACACTTTTTCATACCGCCGGTTTGCTTTCGACGAAGCTCACCCCGGACGTACCGGTTTTCACACCAACCGATAAGATTAGAATCGAACCGCGACACCGGGTGTATCGTTTGGAGACGATTACGGTGACCGACCCGGACACCAGTCTACCGACGACCGGGTGGGACATCGCCAAGCTACGCGATGCCATCAACGGTAGCGACCCCTGGATCGAGATGAAGGAGCGCTCTGGTCCTACCGACGATGGGATGGGTGGGCCACCAATTCCTAACCCAAACCCAGCCGATGTGCAGGACACCGGCGTCGATGCACCGTTCCTTACCCCGTTTGCAGAGACGTTCCTAAGTGGGGGTGATGGGCTGCCTGACAGCCCTAACAACGAGGTGACTGGACCGTCACGCTCGATTGTGCACGTTAACTACGGCGAGGCTGACAACGGTGAACTCAAGGAAGTCAACATCGTCTACGAGTGGGTAGGCGACTCAGCCCTCGATGGAACTTGGCAGCGTTACTGAGGGGTGAACCACTCAGCGAAGGTTCCTGGGAAGGAACTCGGGTCGTAGACCCAATCTGAACCGCTGGAGGTGTGAATCTTCAGTGTCACCTTGACGACCTCAAGTGATCCAACTAAGACTGGCGATGTAGCGGTAATGAAGTGTGGTCCAGCTGGAAACAGCACCATGGTGCCGCGCGCTGGAAGCAGGCTGCAATCGTAGGATGGGAATTCGAGCTTACCCCCATACACCTCATGGCGTGGATCCAGCGGCACCCCGCTATTGTAGTCCTTGAGCCACAGGTAACCTACAAGATCGACGTTTTTGACTCGCGTCCACTTCTTTCGAATGTACTTTGCGTTCTCACAGCCCATCGGCTCTGCCGGGTCAGCCGGGTTTTCAAAGTACTGTTGAAAGAGCGGTGTTTCGAAATTCCGAATGTTGCCACCGTATCGTTCCTCAAGCTGCCCGACAACGCCCTGTAGCGGCGCCTGCAGGTAGCTTACCAATTCGGCGTCCTTAACAAGCCGCTCGTACTTGAGCGGCTTGCCCTTCTCGTCGCGTGACGGCACGCGAATGCCAAGTTCCTTGACGATGAGGTCACACTTGGCAGGTGAAATTGCGTCTTCGATGACGAAGAAGGGACTACGAATCATATGAGGATCAGAAGAACTGCGCGAGCTCCGGTCCAACTACGAGGTACGACTGCTTGTACTTCGAGCGATAGACTGGAGCAGTTGCGCCAGCCATCTCACCCTTCGGCGTCGTCAGGAAGAAGCGGTGCTGCTTCTCCCACGTAGAGATGGTGCTCTCGTTGATGGTGAAGGTGGTCTTCTCGCCACGGTGCAGCTCATGGACGTAAAGACGCGTCTTCTTGCCGCGCTTGGCAGCGACCTTCTCACCGTCAATGGCACACGTGCCAAGGCTCTCCATCTTCTTCGGGTCTTCCTCGCTTGGCTCTTCAGCGGCGAGCGGGTCCTCTTCAGGAGGGGGCTCTTCTTCAGGAGCTGGCTCTTCTTCGGCCTTCGGCTCTTCGGCCGACTTGCCGTCCAGCATGCCGATGGCCATGTGGAGCAGGTTCTCAGCGGTGGCTTCTACCACCTCCACGTCATGACCTGCGTCCTTCAGCGCCTGCTCGCCTGCTGAGGTGTCTTCACCCTCGGGTGCAAAGATGACGATCTGTGCCATGGCTTACTCCAGTCCTGCGAGGATGCGGAAGCGCTTGGCAGTTGCGGCGGCTTCTGCCTTACGCGCCTCTGCCTTCTCTTCTACGATTGAAACAGGCGAGCTGCACTCAGCGTCGCATGCCAGCTTGACCTTGTCAATGCCGATGCGCTTGACGACACGGTACGTCTTGCTGGTCTCGCCCTCGCGAATGCCAACGTTGAACACAACGTCGAACGTGCAAACGGGGCTCTCTTCGCTGTACGCGCCCGACATCGTGATGCTCTCAGCGTAGACGCTTACGCACGATGGGTGACGCGAGTTGTCTGGTGAACCAACTACGATTGATGGGTCTTCAGCGGGCGCAGGAACCGACGCATCAGCTTCAGCACCAACAGGGGCGACTGAGATGAGCGGAAGGTTCATTTCGTTGACTTGATCTGGCATAGCAGGCTCCATTTTTCATACTGCTGTATTTATCGCTGTCTGCCAGAAGGAAGCAGCACGCTGCTTCAATTCCGCTGCATGATCTGCGAGCTTAACGCGAAACTCCTGAGGGAACCCAGCGCCAGCCACCATGAGGATGACGCCCTCTTCGATGTTGGTGCCGAACATCTCGTTGTGCGCCATGCCGTAGAAGCACAGCTGCACCTTGTAGTTGCCGATGTCCTCGTGGTGCTTGACGCGACTTGCAGTCTTGAAGTCGATGATGACTGGCACGCCCTTGTAGAGAGCGATGAGGTCACAGCGACCCGCAAGTTCAACCTCTTTGGAGTACAGCGCGACCTCCTGGCCCCACACCTCGTCGATCTTGTTGAGCTTGAGCTTGAGGGCGTTGAAGCTCTCCATGTCGGCGTCAGGTACGCGCTTGCCGTCGATCGGCGCGTCGACCTTCTCACCCTTGAGGAAGCGCTCACACAGCAGGTGGACATTGGTGCCACGGTCAGTTGCTGCCTTGCTGACCTCAGCCGCCTTCACGGGGCCAAGACTTTCCTGCCAGCGCTTGAGACTGGCCTTCTTCTCTTCGGTCTCAGTGAATCCCAACACCGTCGTGATGGACGGCATATAGCCATGCGGTGTATCGTACCACCGCTGGCCGTTGTATGGGACTGTTTGAAGGTCGGGGTATGGAAACTTCACGTGCGCTTGTTCATTCGAACGAGTCGCTTCGAGACAGGTTTCATGCGGGTGCGCTTAGCCTTCATAATGCGCACAATCTTCTTCTTCCGAGACGCAACCTTAAGCTTCATGCGAGTGCTCGCCTTGGCTCGTGGTTTGAACGCGTTTCGGATGTTGGCAACTACTCGACCCTTGCGATGCCCCGACGTTACTCGGAAGCCGCGCTTGATCTTCTTGCCTTGCCGACGGAATGCCCGCTTGACGCCTTCTTTCAGCTCCTCTTCATCATCTGATGGGTCGATTGTATCATCGTCCTCATCAGCTTCAGAGTCTTCATCAGGTTGCGGCTCTTCTTCGTCGGTCTCGTCCTGTGCAGGAGCGGCGGCTTCGTCAGCCTCATGCTCCTCGATGCCCATCTCCTTGAGCGTCTTCAGGTCGACCACAACCCCGTGTGGGTAGGTCTTGTCGTCCTGCCGAGACAGGACGATCTTGTCATCCAGCACCTCGACGTAGACGGCATCGCCCTTGTGGTCCTTCACCTCGCCGCTCTCACCATCCTCAGCCAGGTCAAAGAGGATGTTGAGCTGGTCGATGTCCAGCTTCATCGAGAAGCCTTCACACGACAGCAGGATGCCGTGGTTGGCCAGGTGGCCAACATTCCAACCATCCTCAGGGACAGACGGCTCAGTACCTGAAGCGACTTCTACGTCCTCTTCAGGTGCTTCTGCATTGGTGACTTCTCGAATGAGTTTCATCAGCGGTTGTTGCCCTTGAGCAGGTTGGTCAGGGTGCTCATGATGCGGATGGCACGCGTGTTGAAGGCATCGCCGCGCTGGGCAATCTTCATCTTCATGTCGAGCATCTTGGCGTTCGGCAGAGTCGAGACATCAAGACCGAGCTCAGCGATGAGGGCAGATGCGGCGGCGTGGAAGGCGTCGATACCGGCCTTTGCTTGTGTCGGTGCAACCGACTTGGCAGGAACAGTACCTTGAGGCTGAACAGGAGCTGCTTCTTCAACCTTGACAGTACGACCTACGCCCATCAGGTCGACGCCAAGTTCAGATGCAAGCATCGCGAACTTCGAACGGGCGGCACCCGTGCGGATGATTGCGGCAGTGTCCATCATCGCCTGCTGGTCGCGGCGCATTGCGCGCTGCAGCACGCCGGCCGGCAGCTTGAGGGCGGCAAGCACGGCTTCCATCTGCTTGACGATGGTGTTGCCGATGAGCTGCATGTCCTTCTCAGGCGCCATCGAAGCTGAAGCTTCCATCACTTCCTCTTCCTTGCGAGCGAAGCCCTTGGCAGTTGCCAGAGCAGAGAAGAGGCGCTGAGCGGCCAGGCGGAGCGGACGGTTGGTGCGCATCTCGTCAGCCACTTCCATCGCAGCTTCCTTGACGGCCTTCGGGCGCATCTCGAGAGTTTCAGCCGAGACACCAAGCAGGTGATACAGTTGGACTACCTGACGCGCCATTGGCATTGGCAGGTTAGCAACAGCAGGGCTGGTGGCCGAGAGGCTGGTGATATCGAAGTCGTCCTTGAAGCCGTCGACGTCTTTCTTGTCTTTGGCTTCTGTCAGAACGCGCTCCAGGAACTTCTTACCGATCGTCATGAGTGTCTCCTAGTCAGTTGATTTTCTGCCACATCCGGATGTACGTGCGAGCACCCGTCTGATCAGCTACGTAGCGGGTACCATCACCGAAGCGCACGATGAACATGTCCTCTGATGGCATCTTCAAAACGGTCTTCAGCGGGCCGCGTGGCTTTTCGTCAGTACCGTAGATCTCTTTTCCGGAATACTCCTTGAGCTTTCCGACTGTCTTCTCCAGCTTCTTGAGCTTCAGCTGGTCGATGTTGTTCTTGGCTGCGAAGCCATCAGCTTCGAAGTCCTCCCAGTAGGATGGCTTCTCTGTGAGCTTGATACCAACCTCGTCGGCAGCAGCGATCTCGCGTGAACCGAATGCCTGCAGCAGGCTCAGCGGCTTCATGGTAGTAGATGCCTTGCCGCCGTTGTAGACGCGAACCAGCTCTTGAGCGAGGCGCTCATCGGAGGTGGTGCTGACGACCGACTTCTTGTCGCCCTTGATGCCGATGATCTTCTTGCCATCGACTTCAAAGCGGTCGTAACCCTTCGGGATCTCGATGCCCTGATTGTCGACGCCCTTGTCCTTGCTGAAGTCGGCCTTGATGACCTCACCCTCATCAAGCTTGTACATCTCGTCCTTGATGAGCTTGAGTAGTTCCTTCTGCTTCTCAGGAGTAGAGGCAAGCTTTGCCAGCTGCTTGGCAGTGTAGTCGTCACCGTTCTCGAGGGCATCCTTGATGTCCTTCACGAGGTGGGCATCAGGGTCCTTGGCTTCGGCGACCTTCGCCTTACCCGCCAGGCCGCCACCGATCTGCTTCAGCAGGCTATGCTTGTCGCCCTTCTTTTTCTTGTCATCCTTCTTGTCAGGGTTCTCGCCCTCAGCTTCGCCCTCTTCGTCAGGGTTCTCGCCTTCAGCTTCACCTTCACCTTCACCTTCACCCTCTTCGTCAGGGTTCTCGCCTTCGCCTTCGCCGCTCTTCTTTTTCTTCTTCTCCGGTGCAGGCTGGTCTTCCTCACTCTCGATTGGAGCGTCGTCTGAAGGCGGGACTGCGCCGTCAAGCTCATCATCGACAGAGGCGATGGTCTCCATGTCGTCATCTTCATCTTCGACCGACGGATCGCCGATGTCGGCGGCATCGTCGAGCGACACCTCATCATCGCCATCAGCAGGAGCTTCCTCACCCTCGCCCTTTGGCCAGATGACATCGACGATGTCAAACTTGACGGCGAGGTTGTTGATGGCCTCCTCGATGTCGTCTTCCATGCCGAGCATCTTCTTCATCTCGGCTTCGAATGCCTCAGCCTGTGCCGAGTTGACGTACACCTTGACGACCTTACCATCGCTGGTTTCCAGGCCGTAGAGCACCGTCTCAACCTCGTCGTTGAGCTCGTGCGCTCGCTCGAGGTAATTGGCGACGTCGGCGCCGCGTACCTTACCGTCGCTGTTGATGGTGTTGCGCATCAGGTCGAACTTGACCTCAGCGCCCTTGTTCTTGATGTCGGTAGAACCGGCATCTGAACCGTCAGACGTCTTGAGGTCGGCCTGGTTAACGAGTTCCTGAATGAGCTTCATTGTGATTTGGCCTTGTTGGGGTCCTGGAATTTTGGCTTCTGCCATGCGCGTCGCTTCACCTTGAACGTCATGCGCTTTTCGAGCGATGCAATGGAAGAGGCATTCGTGCTGGTTGCGGTAGCCGATGGGGCGGTAGCTGGAGCGGCCGCTGCGCCCTCACCTTCTTCTTGAAGGGCGACGATCGAGCGAAGAAGCTTCATCTCGCTTACCATCTGATAGTTCTCGCCGTTGGCGTTGATCAGCACGTTGTCTTGGATAGCACGAATGCGTGTCAGTAGCGGTGACAGGGGCACAAACTGGTTGACGTAGAAGTAGAGCTTACCGAGGAACTTCACCTTCTCGTCAAACGTCAGCTGCTCGTACTTGAACGCATTGTCCAGCAGGCTATTTACGCGGTCGACATTCATGCCAGGATAGTGCTGCAGCAGCATGAGCGTCTTGCGGTGATCTGCCCAGTCGATCGGGACATCACGGCCGAAGCTCAGGTCCATGTGAATGAAGCGCCACCAGTTGGGCGGTGCCTTGCGCGCATGGCGGAAGATGTCCTTCGCAACCTTACGGCCTACCAACTTCTCTACCTGCGGAGTGCCGCAGCGCCAGATGACGTAGCCCCAGAAGTTGAGAGGAGACATCTCCTTGGTCCACTTCGTCAGGCGGCAGTGGGTCTTGTCCTTCAGGATACGGACACCGAGCCGGTCATTCGCCTTGTAGATCACCGTCGACATCATGACCGTTGCCAGGTAGATGTTGAGCAGGGTCCAAGCGTCCTTGTTCTGGTACTGCGACTTGTCGTTGAAGATGCGCTTCTCAGTCAGCAGGCCCTCAGCGATCGGCTCTTCCTCGCCAGTCGAGTGCACCGCCTTGGCGATCTTGCCATAGAGCAGGGCAGCCAGCTGCACGAGGCTCTTCGTCTTGCTCGTCTTCTCCCTGAGCTCTACCAGGTCGCGCTTGCTCTCAGCGAAGGTCAGCAGTGTCCGGCGAATGATCTCAGGGCTGTGACCAAGCGACTTGCCGTTCTTGAGCTTGAGCTGGAAGTTGTCCTTGTTGGCCTTGTAGTCCTTGAGCATCGTTGCCAGCTTCTCGAGCGTGGCGTCGATCATTGCGAGGACCTTGCGGCGGGTGCCGAGGTAGTCGTCTCCGCCGACCAGCTCCTTGGCGACGTTCTTGAGCGTGTCCTCAGGGGTCTTGCCCTTGAGGGTGGTGAACATCTTCTTGGCGGCCTGGGTACGAGCGAGCTCACGGTTACCAAGCAGGTCGGCGATCATGATCTTGAGCTCACCTAGCAGACCACCACGGCTCTCAGGCGGTGCCTCAAGGTCGGTGGTACGGATCAGACCGTTGACTGCCGAGCGCACCGCGTAGTTGAACTGGTTGATGGTCGTGAAGGTGTCCTTGTCGACTAGCTTGATCTGCTCTTCGGCATTGGATGGGTCACGAAGCACGACGCCTTCGATGCCGATGTCCTCGTCAGGGGTGAGGTCGTCAGCCGCGAGCGGTGACTTCACCTGGTGCACGAACTTCGCGAGCAGCTCCTTCTTGATGGGCAGCTTGAAGTCGGTCATCACCCGGGCGGTGAGCTTGGCCTTCAGTTCCTTAGCAGCCGGGCGAATGGCCTTGTCGAACGAGCCGAGGGAGCCTGTCAGGAGGTCAAAGTTGGTGACGTCTGAGCCCTCAAGGCCGGCCTTCTTCTTGAGGAAGGCATTGAGCGCAGCAAGCTGCTTGGTGAGGTCCACCTGACGGAGCTTCGCGCCATCGATCTTCTGGACGCCGACGAACTGGAACGTGAAGTCTGCCGGTTCGAGCTGCAGGTTCTCGCCGTCAACGGTGTCGACCACCTTGACACTGACGCGCACTGCCTGGTTGGCTAGGCGGTTGGCAAGCTGGTCGACCAGCAGGTCCTGGGTGCCTTCAACACCGCGAAGGAAGGCGATGTAGTTCTTACCACCTGAACCGTAGGTCACGGCGTTGGGCTGGCGGCCGAACAGCACCTCGATTTCGATGGTGTCGCCAGGACGGAGGATCGACTTGATCTCATCTTCCTTGGCCTTCAGCGCGGCGTGAGCGGCACGGAAGCCGTTGCTGGACGCAAAGTACGGATAGTCGGCTTCCTCATAGACGTTCTCCGCGCTCTTGGACTTGCCGGCGCGGGACGTGTAGAGGCGACCATCCTTGTCCAGACCGAACCACAGGTTGGCGCCGTCAAGCTTCTCAGTGGCCTGCATCTTGGAGATGTTGGTCACAGCTTGAATGAACGCCTGGAGGTCCAGGTCCTCGAGGTGAACGATACCTTCAGTGAGCATAGAACGAGACTGTTGCATCTCGTATTTATGACGAAAGGGACAGGAGGTTGCCCTCCTGTCCCTTAAGGTTGACGAACCGCCTGGATTAGGCTGCGTCGGCAGCAGGCGCCGCGTCAGCCGTAGCTTCGGCCGCGGCCTTCTTCTCGTCCAGTTCCTTGCGAACAGCCTGTGCCAGCTGGGCGCCAAGGGTCTGAAGAGCGGCCTGTGACTTGATCACCGCCAGTTGCTCGCCCTGCAGTTGCGCGTTGATCGCATTGTAGACCGCAACACCTTGCTGAACCTGGTCGCTGAACTGAGCGACGTCGTAGCTGATGCCGTCGAGGGTGAGGGTACGTGATTGTTCCGTCATGTTTTCTCCTATAGGGATGGGTTTGTGGTTGGTACCGGTTCTATTTATTCCGGCTGGTGGTCACTTTCCGGACCTGAACCCAACAGGTCACGGAAAGAACGGGCCTTCGTGGGCATGGGAATTGTCATGCCTGTTCCCTTCCTCTTGAGCTCCAGCTGGGGCTCGTCGAGGTCGTTGATGCGCAGGCTGTTCTTGTTCCAGCGCATCAGGATCTTCTTGCCGTTGGCGTCGCTGTTTCGGGACTTGACGAACTCGAAGCGATACTCACCAGCCTCGTGCATCGCCTCAGTCTTGACAGTGGCGATCATCAGGTCGGAGGTGTTGGTCTTGGAAGAGCCGCCCTGCACGTCGCCTTGGTGCATCTGCCGACCCTCCTCGATGGCCTCGGTGGCGTGCTTACCGAGCTGTGAGGCGCTGATCATGATGCAGTCGTAGTCGAAGCCGATGGCACGAACTTCTTCCGAGACGTACTTGTCCTTCAAGAACATGCTATCACCCGCACCACGACGGACTGGTTCCATCAGGTCAAGGTAGTCGACGATGATCCAGTCAGGTCGGAAGGCATGTCGAGCTTCGAGTTCCCGCAGGTAGGCGATGATATGGTTGGCGTTGGTGGTGCCTTCGCGCATCCGCTTGATGAAGAAACGGGCACCCGTCTTCTCGTGGAACTTCTCGATCTCGGTTGCCACCACTGTCCGGTTGGCGTTGATGAGGCCGCTTGCGAAGCGCGAGATCATCTGGTCGGTACGGCGAGCCACCTTCTTGTCCCGCATTTCCAGCGAGATGTAGACGCCGTTGAGCCCCTGCGCCATGAAGTTGAAGCCGAGGTTCAGCATGCTGACTGACTTACCACCGCCCGACGGTGCCAGGAAGGTGATGAGCTCCTGCCTGCCAACACCGCCGCCGATGAGCTCGTCAACGGACTTCCAGCCGGTGGAGATGAGCGCGTCCTCGGTTTCGTCAGCTTCGAGGCGGGCCATCGGGTTGTCGAAGTAGTCGATGCCGAGCTCGTTGACGATGTCGATTTCAGTCGCTTCCTTGAGCTTGGCAACCATCGTACCGATGTCGCCCTTCTCGAGGTAGCCGCCGGTTGAGATTGACTTCTGCACCTCGAGGATCACGGCCCTAAATCGGCAGAACTTGGCGATCTCGCGCATCAGGAACTCGGTGTCGCCACGCTGCAGCCCTACCGTTGAGGCACTGAACTTCGTGGCGGCGTTGAGGATCATGGGAGCTGGCACCGTGCGGTGCTCTTGGAAGTACTCCTGCATGAACTTGACCGCCTTCGCCATCTGAGGGTCGAAGAAATCGGGGCGCAGGATACCGTTGACCCGTGCAAAGAGGTCAGGGCTCGAGACCATGGAATTGATGTAGAGGCGCTGCGCATCCTCGTCCATCAGCGGCGGGCGTTCTTGTTCCTTGCTCATTTCGTTCCTCGTAGCTTGCCCATCAGAACACCGAGAGACAGCTGAAGCTGCGACTGGTCAGTGAAGGCGGGCTTGGTGGTTGCGTTCTTCAGGAGAGTGTAGATGGTGTAGGGCAGGCCGAAGACCTGCACGCTCTTGTTGGCGTCGGCAACTCGCTCGTCAACGAAGCTGATTTCCCAGCCGTTGTCAAGAGCCGCCTTTCCGAGACCCTCGCCGGTCTTGTCACGGTCGATGACGAAGATCAACCGGCGGCGGCACCGCTTCAGCACCTCCAACTTCGCCTCGTTGAGCTGCGAGCCGAGAATGCAGATGCCGCTGAGCGAGATGGCGTCGAACACACCTTCGGTCACGAAGAGCGGTGCCTCACGCCAGGTAAAGAGCTCATCGTAGCCATAGATCACCGCGTCGCGGGAGATTGGTGAGTTGAGGTACCGTGGCTTGACACCGTCATCGATGGTGCGCGCCTGCCAGTAGATGATCTTACCATCACGGAAGTACGGAATGATGACGCGCCGCAGGTAGCGCTTGTCCAAGCTGAAGTAGGCGCGTACCTGTAGGGGGTCGATCTTGCGGTTGACCAAGTACTCAGCGAGGGGCAGCTGCGCTTCCTCGTAGCCATCGTACCCGATCGGGTGACTGTGGTCTGGTAGCGCGACCTCAGGCGTGAAGAGCTTGACCTTCTTCATCGCCTCGAGACTGATCTCAGCTTCTTCCTTCCTAACGTTCGTGAACATCGCGGAGCGAATGTCCGTCAGGTCAGAGCGTTGAATGCCGAATGCCTCAAGGATCTCGCGCGCATTCTTGGAGAGCTTGCCGCTGCCCTCCTCGTACTTGAACTTCGAGCCGCAGTTGTAGCAGTTGTAGCCAGTGGTGTCGGCGTCAAACTTGAAAGCGCCGCGCTCCTGGTAGTCGTTGCAGACAGGGCACTTGACAGGATTGAACCCGCGGGAGTTGGTGCTCCCGAGGTAGACCTTCTGTCGAATGATGTCGGCTAGTGTGCGCTGCTCAATCATACTCCCATTGTACC
>JACCDQ011705315.1_pt1 | contig 36059 bp, 61 predicted proteins | sample 7446031 | NCBI WGS metagenome assembly JACCDQ01 (sample SAMN15323442, study PRJNA562643) | freshwater metagenome | isolation source: river surface water | place: USA:Blue River Watershed | collected 2017-08-17 | reverse complement strand
CATTGAAGTTATATACACCAAATGCTATTAAGAATAATATTAATAATACCCAACTTGATAAATCTATATCTTTCATTTAAATATTTCCTTATTAGTTAGTAATTCAATTAGATCATCAGCTTCTTGTTGCCATGTTGCTGCCCATGCTGCTGACCTTGCTGCTGACCATGATTCCCATGCTGCTGCACTTGTTGCTGCCCATGCTGCTGAGTATGCTGCTGCCCCTGCACTTGTTGCTGCCCATGCTGCTGAGTATGCTGCTGCCCCTGCTACTGCCCTTGCTATTTCCTCTGCAGCATCCCAATTACAAGGCTTATTATCTAGATGAAGTTGATTACATTCTTTAACCATTTTGATAGCATTAATAGTTTGGTTAATAACCTCATCATTACCTTTCCCTAATAGACCATTCATTATGACTAATAATCTATCCATTCTTTTGATGTTTAGATGGTATTTTAAAGGTTCTAAATTTACTCCGACTGGAATAGATTTTAGAAATAGTTCAGGCCATAGTTTAGCTTTTTCAATGGTGAGACCTTCAAATATACTATCTTCTAGGTAAGCTAACCATTTAGGAATACCTAATTCGATAGGATATCTAGCGTGATTGTAATTCTCTAAAGTACATCCTACGGCGCAGCCTTTACCATTTTCCCATCCTTTACCTTGGATGATGTTATCCATTTCTCTATGTTTGATTATTCTATCTAGGTATTTCTGTTTTACAGCCGGATCGTTATGAAAGCTTAGCATTGTATATTCCTTAATTTACTTCGTTAATTGTTTCTTTTATTACTTCTTTAGAAACCTCACATATTAGATTGAATATAATTTCTGAATTTAAATTATTTAATCCATATATTTCTCCAAACTTTTCTATTCCTATAGAAATTTTAGAAATTAATAAACTTGCACAATATATTGAAAAATATATGTTAGAAGATGGATCTTGATCTTTTATAAATTTATTTGATTCTTTATATATCATCTTTAAATATTTACTGCTTAATTTATCAGATCTTTTTAGTATTTCATCTTTATTTTTTACTATCATAAGTATCCTTAATTTCCCCAGTTTCTTGATCAACTTCATCATACTCTTCCAAGAACTTCTTTCTGTTATCTTCATTTTGTTTGTTAGACAACTCAGTTTGTTTTTTATTTTTTGCTTCTATTATCCTATCAATTGTTTCTTTGCTTAGCTTTCCTTTTAATGAAACAAGAGAACTAATTATCTCTTTTAATTCTTCTCTGGTAGTGCATTGAGATATCTCAATCAATATTCCATCGATATCATAATTTTCATCGATATTAATATCAGATTCATTTATGGATTTAGTATACTGTTTTACATTGTTAAAATTATCTTTAGGTAAATTTTCTAACTCTTCCTCACTAAGCATTCCTAGGCCACATATAGAAAGCGTTACTCTTCTTTTAGACTGAGTTTCACATTTCTTCATGGCATTACCTATGGCGTCTCCTTTAAGTCCTGATAAGCTTACTACGGCTGTTGAACAATCCTGTCTACCATTAGGTAATTGAGCATGTGCTTTTACAACGTAAAGATCATTTCTAAGTATATCTGTATCTAATTTAGGAATAGAAACATTATGAAGTTTCCTAAGTTGTTCAGCACCATCTTTAGCCATATACATCACTTCTTTGCCTTGAAATTTATGAAGTTGTATAGGTTTAGTTAAAGGGTTTAATCCTAATACAGTACAGACATTTTTTATATGCTGAACTTTTTCTGTTGGACTTAATCCAGCTAAATCATTTTGTAGTATTACTTTTTCCAATAATTGTTCATTCACTTCTACGTCACTATTTTGTTTTATCATTTGATTACTCATTAGTTACTCCCAATGATGCTATAAGTTAATATAAGAAATAAAAATACAAATATAATAAATAAATCTTCTATTTTTTCTTTGTTATCATTTAAGAATTTATTTATACTTTTGCATTTTACGTAACTAACCATGATAATTTCCATTCCGTTTCTCCATTTTGTCTGTTAATAAATGGAATAAGTCCATTATTTCTATTTGATTCTTCCTTGTTATCATCCATGATTTCTTCAAATAAATTATCTAAATGATAATAAAATTTCTTATAAATTTTATGTAATATTCTTTCTTTACTATGAACGCCAAATGGTAAATCACATTCATCAAGATCAAGTATATCTAATGCATCTGTCCCACAAGAATCAATAATCAATTGAGATATTTTTTCTTGATCTTTCTCACTCATGTCATTAAAACATTCCACTCCAAATGATATTTGATCCCTCATAAAATATAATAAATCATTTGTATATAGAAATTTAGGGATAGAAATATTCATATTACATATTTCCTTTATAATTTATTTGGCATTTTGAGTTGTTAAAATGAATAATTTCGCATACTTCGCATAATACTTCTTCTTCCGATATAAAGTTTTCTGAGAAAAAATTGTTTATTTCTTCGTCAAATAGTTTTGAGGATAATATTTTATTTAAGTTCATTCCATTTATTCCTTAATGTTAATTACATAACCATAGTATCATGATACTAATTAATGTCAAATAGTATTATCTAATTTATTTTCGTTTTTATCTTTATAAGATTTAATGCAGTCTACTATTATTTGGTTCATAGATAATTCTACATCTACTGAATTCTTTCTTAAGAAAAACCATAAATGCTTAGGAAGTCTGATGCTAAATGATTTTATGCTGTTATCTTCTTTCATTTTATACCTTCTATATTGATTAAAAGATAAGTAAACATTACCTATCGATGTAATGATACTATAGTTATAACTATCATGCAATAATTTAGATAAAAAAAAGCCTAACATTAAATTAGGCTGTAATTTTAACACAAGGAAATGAATTTAAGGAAATCTTGACTATAATATCATAATTATAGATATATTCAATACTTTAAATGGTGCCCTACCTTATCACAGTCCTTCACTACTGAGATAAGGTATTTACTGGACATTTTTTTTTTCGTATATATTTACTTATATATACTATTATAATTGAGTATAGCATTATAAATAAAGTAAAGTTAGTAAAGACAGCAATTAATATAATATATATAGGAAAATTTGAAGATATGATATAAGGGAGAATTACTCCAGTATCATATACAAATAGTATAAAAATAAACAAGAATAATATTCTATACTTCATACTTGTTGGCCTATGTTTATCATTGGAATAGTGCTGCCAGTTATTTTTGGTAACTCTCCATTCCATTTAAGTAATATCTGATACTTTATAAAATTATCAGTTAAACTTTCAGATAGCATCTTATTTGCTTTTGCCTTCGCCTCTGCATCAATCAATATCCTTCTTGCTTCTGCTTCGGCAGCTACGATAGTTTTCTGAGCTTCAGCCTTTGAAGTCGCTACTTCATTTTCAACTTTTATAGCATTTTGGGTTGCTTGTATTTTAGCATTTATTGAATCTACTACTGATTCTGGAAGATAAAATGATCCAATTAAATATATTTTATCTACATTAATTCCAGATTGAATAGAATCATGCTTAACAATTTCGTTAACTTTATTGATAAATAAATCTTTCTTTAATCCATAAATCTCTTCTACAGTCATAGAGCTTGATATTTGGTTCATTGCATCTCTTACCATGTTATGAAGAAATGTATGAGTAATTTCGTCAATCCCCGCTCTATATTTTTGAAATACTTTAGATACATTTTCAGGCTTAATCTCATATGTAACACCTACATCCGCTTTGATAGACAAACCTTCAGAAGTCTGCATTACAATCGATTCTTCATTCTTCCATGTGTGATTCTGTAAAAAGACAGGGAATAAATACATTTCTCTGTTCCATCCTAGATAATACCTTCCTACACCTACTGTTTCTTCTGATACGCCTTTCTCTGACCCATATAAATTAACAATAACCCCTTTATGACCAGCAGGTACTTTTGTGCAGCTTGATAATAAACCAATAGCTAAGATATAACTTCCTAGTACAGTAATTTTATTCATATATTTCCTTATTAGTTAGTAATTCAATTAAATAATCAGATTCTTGTTGCCATGCTGCTGCCCATGCTGCTTCTTCTTATGAAAACTTAACATTTGTTTATCCTTATATTAGTATATTTCCATTTTTAAATACTGGTTTTAATTCATTATCATTTTCATAAAATTGTTCCCATGTTTGATTTTCCAATACTTTGTATGAATTACCATGAGACCCTTCTATTTTAACTACTTTTAATAATCCAGAATGAGATTTTTTTGTTCCATTATCAGTTATAGGATCTTTCGTGATATCATTCCCTATTCCATTAATTTCAGCGTAAGTTGCTTTCATTGCCCATCCAAAAGTATCACGAGTATTATATTGGTAAGTAAAACTACCAATGCCAAAAATTATATTAGTACTAGAAAATCCTTTATTTTTAAGTTTTTCACAAATATCCATAGCGCGCTCAAGAGTAATAGAATCACCATAGATGCAACCAATATGAGAATCTAATTCCTTATATCCTTTTGAATTAATATGTCCACCGAATATGTTCCATAGTAATTCAATAACTCCTAATGTAGATGGACCCTCATTTTTATCATCTCCGCATATAATATCTACTGGATCACCACTATCAGGTCTGATAACTACTTTTCCATTTCTTGACATAATTTCTGATTTTAGTTTTGGTAAAATATCACAAATTACTGCCCATAAATTCCATGTATCACTCACTATGCTAACAATTCCATCTGGATATAATTCTGTTATTAATCTTTTATAAGTATTAAATTCATCTTTTTTTCCACCTGCACTCATAACACTATGTTCAGTAGCAGGTACAGAAGATAGTTCTAATTTTCTATTATAATATTCATTTAATAAAATAAGAGCAGGAATAGTATCAGTGCCTTTAAAATATTGAAGATGAGCTGCTCCTGATAGAGAAGCTGCTTCTAATCCATACATTCCTCTCATTGAAAAATCATGCGCTTGATAATCCACAAACCATAATTGATCAGATGTTTCATTAGCATATTTATCTAACAATAATCTATACTCTCTAGCAATTGTCGCTGAAGTACATGGCCCCCATAATATACATGATAATATTGTTTCTATCATATTAGGAAGCCAATAAAATTCAGGATTAGTATTATAAATTACTAAAGCAGGAACACCATTAGGAACTATTGATCCCTCTGGTAAAGCATAAATATCCAAAGGTAAATAACCTAAGTTAATTAATTTTTCTATATGTTCATAATTATGTTTGGAATTTAATGTTAATTCCATAAAATTTTTATACTTAAATTTTTCTATTGATCCATATGTTTCTTTGAAACAATTATTTAAATAAGCATATAAAAAATATCGTAATCCAAAAAAAACTGAATGATTAATTCCTTTAATTAAAGATTTTCTAGGGGTAAAATTACTAAATATTAATTCTGTTCCTTTAGGATATTGATCAATGTGTCCTACTTTATAAAAGTCTTTTAAATATAATAAATTCATTTTATATAACCTTAATTTGTTTAACATTGGGATGATTAATATCTTGATATGAATTAGTACAAATTATCTCATCAAAATAAGATAATAATCTTGTAATACCCTGAGTAAATAATGCATGACATATAAATAGCTTTAATTTTTTTCCGGGAAAATTAGTTTTTAAATATAAAGCTTCCTCTATAAATGTTTCTCCTCCATCACATAAATCATCTATAATTATAATATTCTCAAATTTATTATTTTCAAATTTTTCAGTTACATTTTTTTTAAAATCGACAATTATTTTATCTTTTCTTTGCTTAATAAAGTATCCATCTAATTCACCAAATAAATTATTTATCTTAATACTTTCGTCTCCTCCTAAAATTAAAGAATTTTCAAAATCATTATGATTATAATAAAAAAAATCATCAACCATTAATTTTATAGGATAATTAACGCTATGGGGACACAATATTACTCTTGAAAAAGATAATGGTTCAATGATAGGTATAATAACATCTCTAAAATAATTAGGTTCACCTATGTTAAATGCTCTATCCGATCTCATTCCAAATAAATAAGAAAAATATATTTTATCAACGAAAAAATCATTTTTCTTTAGAGCAGCAGATAAACAACATAAAACTTCTAATTCTCCGAAATTCTTAATTCTACATTTAATATTTACGGGTAATTTAACATTTAATTTAGACATGTTTAATTTTATACTATTCTGTCCATCCGGATAAGATATTAAAGTAAAGTGATCTGATAAATTATTTTTCAAAACTATATCATTCATAAATTTCCTTATTGATTAATTACATTTATAATTATATAATGAAATATACTTAAACATCAAGAGATATATTATGACAGATAAAATTAATAAAAGATTGGCCCCTGTAAAAAAAATTCCAGCTCTTTATCCTAATTGTTTTGCGGATTCTTCAATTAGATGGCTTATAGTGAATGAACACAAAAATGGATTTTCTTGTTGTGTAAGAAGAATTGGTAGGAAAATTCTTATTGACCTGGACGAGTTTGAATCATGGATTGATAAACAGAGGAACTAATATGCATCACTCATTTGATATTAAAATAGCATCTGCTCATGGTGTTAATGTTGCAATTTTTTTAAATCACATGTTTTTTTGGATAGAGAAGAATATAGCTAATAATAAACATAACCATAAAGGTAGATTTTGGACATATAATTCTCAAGAAGCATTGGTAAAAATATTTCCATATTGGAGTAGACAGACACTTAGAACAACAATAAATTATTGTTTAGAAAATGATCTTATTATAAAAGATAACTTTAATGATATGAAATATGATCGAACCAACTGGTATTCACTAACAGATAATGGAATGAATCTGTTCGATAATATATCAAATAATCCTCGAATAATGGGAAAATGCATTGGTGAAAATCAACCAATAGATCGGATGAAATCAACCAATAGATCGGATGAAATCAACCCACCTATACCAGATATAAACACAGATAATAAAACATATATAAAAGCAAAAGAAAAACAAGCAAAAGAAAAGAAGCTGAATCGCAAGGAGCGCGATTCGTTTGTTGGGGAAGAAAGATTAATTTTGCCTGACTGGATCAAAGAAGAAACATGGTCTGAATTTTTACAATATCGAAAATCGATAAAATCTCCCATGTCAATTTTTGCTCAGAAGAAGGCGATCAATAAATTAACACAAATGAAAAGGGAGGGAGAAAACATTGATGAGGTTATAGATAATACAATTATTAATGGATGGAAAGGATTTTTCTCAATTAAGAAAAAGAAGGAATTCAAAAATGGAAATGGTATCAGGAAAGGGAACGAAAACGTTAACGGGCTTTCTGGAGAAAGCAGAGACCTACAGCAAGAAGCAATCGCACACACCAAAAAAAGATGGACCACAGAACAACGAGAAATCTTGGAAAGAGGAGCAGGCGTCCGTTGGAATGAAAGTACTGCTCGGTATGAAAGAACTGTACCCGCAAAAGCTAAGTGTGATGTATCCGACTCATCAAGACATGATGACCGCCTCCAATATCTGGACAGCACAATTACACCATTTCTCGGATTATTCGGTGACTAAAGCGTTACAAGATTGTCCTGATGTTTTTATTTGGCCACCCGAGGTAGCAGAGTTTAAAGAACTTTGTGCCAAGCATGAAAGATATCGTAAGCCTGACTTCAATCCTTACGAGAAAAAATTAGAGCATAAATCGATATATAGAGATCTTACTATCCAACGCATAATTGATAACGGAACTAATATTTGCAGAAAATTGAAAGAAATATACCCAGAATTAACATGGATGGACATTTCTAATAAATTTACTGCATTAAAAAAGTCCTGTAGAAAATATTATCCAGATAGTAAAGAAGATAAGTTTTTAGAAGTTTTGATGAGATACAAAAAGGAAGATATCGTAGAAGCTCTAAAAATTGATTAAGAGAGTTTTTTTAAGTAACCAGTAGGGTTGTCATAGGTAGGTAAATATAATTTAATGACGGCCCTATAAATTAGTTTTAAATGGTATTTTATCATTGAGGTTAAATTTATATGGTTGATATATTAAAGTTGTTGTATGGAGATAATAATTTGAGCAAGTGTTGTAGTTATAAAGTTTTTGTACAGTGTGGTGGGGAAGGATCAAGTTACTATGTATGTAAAAAATGTAACAAACCATGTGATTTGAAAGATATTAAGATTGGAGAAAATGATAAATGAAAAAAATATTTTTATTATTATTTGTTTCGACAAATTTATATTCAGCATCATGGGAATGCATTAATCGGTATATGATGTCATGCAATACATGGAGAATGAAAGTTTATAAAGGATGGATAGTAGCAAGTGATAATCCAACGGGAGGTGACCATGGTTATGCTATGACATTCTTACCAGATGAAAAACATGAATGGAGAGTGTAATGAGATTGAAACACAAATTCAATGCAAAACCAGTTGAAGATGATGGACATAATTTCTCTAGTACTTTGGAATGGAAATATTTTAAACATCTTCAGTTTTTACAGAAGGCAGGAGCAGTTTTATTTTTTCTTCGACAAGTGCCATTTCATCTTCCAGGAGGAACAAAATATTTATTAGATTTTCAAGTATTTTATTCTAACGGAGATATTTTATTTGTCGACGTTAAGGGAATAGAAACCAATATGTTTAAACTAAAAATTAAAATAGTCGAAGAATTATATCCTGTAAATATTACTGTAGTTAAAAAGGGGGAATTTTAGAAAAAAATATATGTATTAATATTAAAAACAAAGGGTGATGCCCTTAATTAATATTTGGCATCACCCTTTGATAATTAAATTACTTTTTATTTTTTTTAACTAATTTTTTATCATGTTTTACATCCCATTTTTTAAATTCTTTAAATGCAGTTTTAATCATCTTTTCTACTTCTTTTTTATGTTTTACTAATTCTTTAGTTGTAACATAAGTTTTTTTGTTTTCCATTTACTCTCCTTAATCCTAATGATTTTAAAGAATCATAGTATCATATATGCTTAATTATCTCAATTGAAGTATATGATTTATAAACAATATGATACAATAGTATTATTTAATGGAGGATTATTAATGGACATTGGAAGAACAAAAAAATTAGTTGCTTTCGATGAAGGATTTAGACCTTCTTTGTATAAATGTCCTAGAGGTTTTTCCACAATTGGATATGGATTTAATTTAGATAGAAATGATATTCCTAAAGAAGTTGCTGATTTTTGGTTAGAGTATAATCTTAAAAAACTAAACGAAGAATTAGATCTATATCTTCCTTTTTATAAAAAATTAAATGATGCTAGAAAGTATGTTTTAATCAATATGGCTTATCAAATGGGTCTTCATGGATTATTAGGATTTAGAGAATTCCTCGAAAATTTGAAGAATGGTCATTATAAAGAAGCATCAGAAAGTATGAAAGACAGTAGATGGTATAGGGATTTTACTAATAGAGCTAATAGATTAGTTAATATTATGATTAAAGGAGAATTTTAATTGGATGCTATTGGATTTTTTAATTTAATAAAGCCAACTTGTTTAATATGTTCAAAAGAAGTAAATAAAATATTGTTAAATCATAATTATAGGAATAATTCGATTGTTATAGAAGTATTTTGTCACAATGAAATTGATCGTATGGAAATTCCTAAAGTTGAAGTACCTTACATAGATTTTTCATCCTTTGGTAAAGGATATGCTTTTAATAAGAAATATCTAACACAAAATAATAAATATTTAACATAAAATAAGGATTTAACAAAGATGGATATTATATCAATAATAAGCAAGGTTTCTCCGGTTTTAGGTTCAGCCATGGGTGCACCAGGTGGTGGAATTGTTGGATTACTAATATCTAAAGTATTAGGAGTAGATATGAAAGATCCAGAGTTGCTTAAGAAAAAAATTGATGATGATCCTCTTTGTCTAGCTAAGCTAAAAGAACTAGAGTTCCAAATTAGCGATATACAGAGCGCTAGAATGGAGGCTAGAGGTGACACAGGATTATTGAAGTTCGTTCGTCCTGGACTTGCTATTGCAGCCATGATGGCAGTGTTTATTGATATATTACTTATTAGGTATGTTGTTGATGATGAATTGGTTAAACAAATCCTAATAGTGATGATGGTTTTCCTAATTTGGGATATTCGCCAGATATATAAATTCTATTTTGGAAATGAAGAGGAAGTGCCAAATTTCCTCTTGAATAAGCTTAAAAAATAAGATCTTCATTGAAAAAGAACCGATATTTTAATCTATCGTTGATATCTTCAATTTCTTCTTCGTCTATATCGTCTAATAATTTTTCTTCTTCGGGGATCATTATTAATATCCTTCCCTTAATAAAATATCATTAGCAATATTCCATAGATTATTATTTCCTTCTTTCAATACTTCCAATAACAATCTTTTTTCTTTTAAATATATTCTGGAAAAATTTTTATCATATTTAGTTATAGTTGAAGAATTATCTATTAGATCAGCTAATTTTATTGTTTTAACTTCTTTAGATTGAAGTGCTATATTATTTCTTTCAATCTCTTTTCTTATTTGTCTATTGCCATCCTCTGGTTTAGATATATCTGTTAAACATTTTACTATTTTTAAAACTTTTTCTCCAAATTCTTGTTTTATTGTATGCTCTCCAAATGCTGGGTTTATGGGAGATACATCTTCTAATATATCATGTAGGAATGCAGCATTAATCATATCTTCTGTTCCTCCTACCATTTCTACTAAATAAGCAACATTTTTTGGATGAACTATATAAGGTTCATTAGTGTATTTTCTTTTTTGATCTATTGATTTATGGGCGTAATTAGCAAAAATATAAGCCTTATTTATTTCAATAATCATTTTATTATCTCCCATAATTCCATATCCTTTTTTTGTAAAATTTGATCAGAATGTAAATTTTTAATCTCTTCAGGTAATAAAGTGTATTTAGGTTTTTCCCAATAAAAGTTTGTTGAAAACTCAACAAAACATCCACCATATTTATCTTTAAGATAATTTATATCTTTATTCATCATATCTTTATAATTAATCGGTAAAGAATCATAATGAAAAATATATTCAGCATCTAAACTCATAGGTTATTCTTGCTTGTATTCAATTTCTAGTGGGATCCATTTATTATTTTCTAATTTAATTCCTAATTCTTTAAGTTTTTTGCTTAGTTCTAATGAGGTTACTTGTGATGATATGTTCATTGTTAGTCCTTAATATTTTTAAATGTTTCGACTACTTCTTGATGAAGTTGTTCTATGTAAAGTGATAATGATTCTATATCATATTGTATTTTATTGTATTCTTCAGGATGGTAATTCATAAAAATCTTTTTATTAAGATCATTATTCAGTTCAAGCATTTTGTTATTTTGACTTTTAACTTCTTCTAGCAAAGATTTTATGTATAAGTTTGGATATTTCATTATTTTTTTCCCCTATTCCAAACATTAATAAAATCTTCCCAATCTTTTTTAAAATTTTCAGGAGTACTAATTTTTTCGTAACTTCCATAAAGGCATTGTTCAAATTGACATTTTTTACATTGTATTTCAATTTTATAATTAAAATACTCCGAAGGCTGGCAAGAATATTTTAGGTCATTTGAATTACAAATTGGACACGGACATAATACGTTTGAAAATTCATTTATAGGTTGTTTACATTTACTATTGAATGGCCACATTATTTGTTCTCCAGTAGTTCAGGATTTTCAAGTAAATGTTTATGTTTGTAGATATTTCCTATGATTTCTATTTCATAAAATTTAATTTCTCTCATTTATCTATCTTCCATTCATGTTTTTTGTCCTGAATAAAAGTAATTCCTTGGCCATTATCAACTAACCATCCCTTAGGAATTGGCGCTCTCTTTACTCGGCAAATAGAAGCTATAGTATCGATACATTCCCATTGAAGTGCGTGAACATTGGTTGATGTTAATAGTGCTAACAGTAATAGTTTTTTCATTATTTATTCTCCAACAGCATTTAAACAAGCGTTAATGGAACTTTCTAGTTCATACAAGAATTTATCTCTATCCTTTTTGTTGAAGTTTAAGATAGGATGAGGATCGATAAATGCACATATAGCTTTCTTTTCTCCGAAAACATGGATGCTAATGACTTTTTCTTGTTTGGATGTCTTTCCGTAATGTAGTTCTACTTTCATAGATAATCTCCTTATTAACTTCTAATAAACATCATTTCAATTCTATTATTCATACGCTCTATTGCCATTAGTGAATCATGAGAAGTTTTAATAGAGTACATACAAACAATAATCATTCCTGCATATAATACTAGTTCTTTAATGACGTCCATGTCTTATTTTCCTTTATTTAATAACCAATGCAAGATTTTATATGTTCAATTGTATTCTCTAAGGAATTCAATTGATCTACATTAAAATATTGAAGTAGATCAATTACTTTTTTTTCAATATTTTTAAATTCTTCTTCTGTTAATAAAATATTTTCTATATCATTCATGTCCTGATTTCCTTATAGATTAAATTTATAATATTACCCAATCTGATGCTAATAAATCTTCAGCGATAATAAGATTTACTCCGCATTCTAAATATTCTCTATGAAATAATTCATAGTCTTCCCAAGATTTTCTGCGGATGTATTTTCCATTCTTAAATGCTTCAAATACTTCTTGGAATGTTTTATCTGGTTCTTCTATAACTTCCCAATCTTCAGCTAACATGTCAGAATTTTTGTCTAGATATATTAAATTATAAGAATGCCTAGAACTTTTTCTTTTTATTTTCTTACCATTATAAAAATCATCTAATACATCTTTTATTTTCATAAATTAATCCTTTTTAATTTCAGGTAAATAAGTCCAGTTATCTATTTGTTCTGGTAACATTGATATAATATGACCTTCTGTATGGAAAGGTAAAAACCACCTCCAATCTTTTTCATCAAAAGGACTTTTTATTCTTTCTAATACGGCATATACATTACTTCCTTCTACTTCAAAACTACATAGAACACATTTACGAAAAGCAGGTAATTCATTCTCACAATTAATCCAATTGTAAATTTTACTCACTTACTTTCTCCTTCCTTACTTAACTAAAAAAGTTTTAACTTCTATTACATCTAAATATTGATTGTATAAATCCTTATGATCTTTCTCGAATAACTTAGATTGAAAAGACATTCTGATACTTGATTTATAAGTAACTAGACTTCGTCCTTCATTGTCCTTTAAATCATCCATATCTTGCATGTAATGATGCAGTATCTGTTTCTTGATATAATCATTCTTCTCTTCAAGACTTTTAATTATCCCACGATTAGACTTATATTGAGACAATAATTCTTCTAGAGAAATTACTTCTTCTATCTTACGGTTTAACATTTTTATTTCCTTAATTTAAGTTTGTTTAATTGTTTGTAACGATACTATAGTATCAAGATATTATATTAATTGCAAATAGTATTTTAATTATTTTTAACTGAGTAAATTTTGTGTTATCATGTTGACTCTAATAGTATTAAGGTGTTACTATGTCAAGTAAACGTTGCAATAGATGTACAGGTTCAGGAATAGTCATGGGTGGTGGTATGATGATGAGTGATTGTTCTGATTGTGATGGATCTGGAAAGATATATGAGAAGAAATTGACTGAAGTCATGAGTAAAGAAAGTGATGAATATAAAAAAGCTAAAGATAAAATTAAGTCTTTAGATGAAAACATGACAGAAGAACAAGCAGAAAAACTTTTAGATGAAGAATTAGATAAACAAGATAATGTAACGGTTTTCACTCCTAAGAAAAGAGGAAGACCTAAAGTTAATTTAGTGAGAGACTAGATTATGGCTGATCAAGAAAAAAATAAAATGGGAAGACCAACTCTTTATTCCCCAGAATTATGTGAAAAAGCTATTGAATATCTAAAAGAAGGTGCTTCAATAGAAGAGCTTGGATTAGAGCTTGATGTAGGCTATACAACTATCTATCGTTGGATGGAACAACACGAAGACTTTCGGCAGGCTGTAAAAAAAGGACGCGAATATTCACAGGGTTGGTGGATGAAAGAAGCACGCGAAGCACTGAGAGATGGAAAGTTCAATTCTACTCTCTGGTATATGAATATGAAGAATAGATTTGGTTGGTCCGATAAACAAGAATCTACTCATAATGTAACTGTTTCTGAAGCAAAACAGAAAGTTCGTGATGCAGATAGCGAATACAAATATTGAAGATGATTTGATTCATCATAAATTAGTTAACTCTCTTCTTTATTTTACTCAGATATTTTATAAGATAAGAACTGGAAGAAGGTTTGAATTATCTTATCCTGTTGGAAGAGAATCACATTTTATAACTATATCAAAAGGATTAGTGCAGGTATTCGATGGAAAGATAAAGAAATTAATGATTACAGTTCCTCCTCGTTATGCCAAGACAGAATTGGCAATTAACTTTGTAGCTTGGTCAATGGCTCAATATCCAGATTCAAATTATATTTATACTTCTTACTCTCATTCACTAGCTAAGAAACAAACACAGACGATTAGAAGTATTTTGCAGTTGAAGGAATATCAAGAGATATTTGGTGTTAAGCTAAAGGATGATACAAGTGCAAAAGATAACTTCGAAACTACAGAAAATGGTAGTGTATATGCTGCTGGTGCTGGTGGTTCTATTACTGGACGTGGGGCGGGGCTTAAAGGTGTCGATAGGTTTGGTGGAGCAAGAATTATTGACGATATACATAAGCCTAATGAAGCATACAGTGAAGTAATAAGGCAGAGTGTTAAGGATTGGTATTACGATACATTTGCTTCACGTGCTAACTCTCCTAATACGCCTATCATATACATAGGACAAAGAGTCCATGAAGATGATCTTGCTGCGAATCTATTGAAGGAAGGTGATTGGAATCTAATAGAATTAAGAGCATTAGATGAAGCCGGGAATGCATTATATCCTGAAATGCATACTGTAGAAGAATTGAAGAAAATGGAGAAAGTATCCCCTTATATATTCTGGGCGCAATATCAACAGAATCCTCAGCCCGCTGGTGGTGGTATCTTTAAAGAAGATTGGTTTGTCCTTCATGAAGAAGAACCGAACATCTTGGCAACATTCATTACATGTGACTCAGCAGAAACAGAGAAGTCTTATAATGATGCAACAGTATTTAGCTTTTGGGGATTGTATAAGATTAAATTAAGAGATATTGAGACTGATACCTATGGACTGCATTGGCTAGATTGCTGGGAGATGAGAATAGAACCGAAGGATATTGAGAATGAATTCCTTAACTTTTATTCAGTTTGTAATAAATATAAGATAAAACCATCGATTGCAGCTATCGAAAAGAAGTCTACAGGTGTGACATTGATATCTACTCTGAAGGGATACCAAGGCATACGTATAATAGAGATAGAAAGAACAAGAGCAAGTGGTAGCAAGATAGATAGATTCATTGAAGCACAACCTTACGTGGCATCTAGAGTGATTAGCTTACCTGCCTATGGCAAGCATACAGCAATGTGTATTAAACATTGTAAAGGTATTACAGCAAATAATTCACACAGGTTTGATGATATTGCTGATACAATGTATGATGCTATTAAGATAGGATTGATAGACAAAACAATAGCCAACATAAAGTTAAATGAAGAAGATAACTCCAATAACTTGGCCAGAACAATAATGAGCACGGCGAATAGAATAGATCAGTTAAAGAAAAAAGCTTACAGATAGACAATAAATGTTGTATTTTAATTCATGTAAATATTAATATCTTTTAATTATAATCAGAAGGATATGCTACATGGAAGTGGCAGCCAAACGTTATCAAGACAATCTTGCTCGTATCAAGACGAAGATAAGAAGAGCACACGATTATTTCAAGCCTAACTATGATCGTTATAATGAATTTAAAAGATTCGTATTTGAGTCTTCATTGAAAGAGGAAGAGATATCTTTATTGATGACAATGAGCAAACCACAGCTAGAATTTAACGTTCTAGAGGCATATATATCTCGTCTATTGGGTGAATTTAGTAAGCAAGAACCTGATATAGAAGTTAGATCGGATGATCAAGCCAATGTAAGTCCTGATACTAATACTTTCTTAGAGCAGCATCTTCGGCATGTAATGTGTGACTCAAGCAATAGTCATACAAAGTATGAAGTCTATAAAGACTTACTCGGTGGAGGATTCTGTGCATTAAAAGTCTATACCGAGTATGCTAATGAAATGTCGATGGATCAGGTGATTAGAATAGACCGAGTATATGATCCAACTCTCTGTGGTTTTGACCAACTGGCACGTTACTCTCATAAGGGAGATGGTAACTTCTGTTTTGAGTTATTCCCTATGTCAAGGGATTCATTTGAAGAAGACTATCCTGATATAGATGTTAGAAGATTAAGTTTTAGTAGAGACTTCGAAGGATTCAATTGGTCTTATTTAAATGATAATACAGAAACTTTAGTAGTTGCGGATTACTATGAAAAGAAGAAGAAAGATGTAGTTATCGTTAGAACATCTGAACACAAGACAATGACGAAGGCTAAATATGATCAGATGTTAGAGGAATGGGGTGAATATGCTGCTCCTCCTATTATTTTGGATAAAAGAAAAACTCAAATCACTACTATCGAACGTTATAGATTGATAGAAAATATGGTGCTTGAGCATGTAGATACTGATTTCAAATATCTGCCTATCATCTTTGTTGATGGCAGTAGTGTAATGATTAAGACACCTAATAATGGTAATGTCAGACAAGTTACTAGACCATATGTTTATCATGCTAAAGGTGCTCAGAGACTTAAGAACTATGCGGGTATTGCTCTTGCTAATGAAATTGAGAATATCGTTCAACACAAATTCATTATTAAGAAAGAAGCATTACCAAAAGAAGAGGAGTGGTTGGCAGCTATTAAGGATATACAGAAGCCATCTAATGTCGTCGTAAATGCCTTTTATGAGAAAGATCCTAATCAGCCTATCCCTGAGCCTATCCGTGAGATAATGAAGATGCCAGCTCCTCCTGAGACGTTACAGGCATTTACCGGATCAGATTCATTGATACAAAATATATTGGGTTCTTATGATGCTAGTTTAGGTATTAATAATAATCAATTATCGGGTATTGCGATTGTAGAAGCAGCAAGTCAATCTAACTCTACCGCTATGCCATATATAGTTGGTTTCTTACAAGGATATCAAAGAGCAGCTCAGATCTATGTAGATCTACTTCCAAAGTATTATACTACTCCTAGGACATTGCCAATAATTGATGAAGAAGGCAATCATGACTATATTAAAATAAACCAAGAAGAAGGAATTGATTTGTTTTATGATTCTAATGCGCTTAATGTTATTGTAACAGCAGGGGCTTCCTTCCAAGTGCAGAAATCAAGAACTATCATGATGGTTAAAGAGATGATGGGAATGTCTCCATTATTTGCTGAATTTATCAATGAGAAAGGTTTAAACTTTGTTCTAGATAACATGGAAGGTAAAGGAATTGATCAGCTTAAGAAGATGGTAGATGAGTGGTTAGAAGAATTACAACAGCGCAAGCAAATGGCTATGCAGCAACAGCAACAAGAGATGCAGAATAATCCTAATGTTATTAAGAATCAGATGAATATGCAAAAGATGATAATGGATAATGAAAGACATAATAAGCAATTCCAGGTAGATATAGCTAAATTAATGTCTGAACAAGAAAAGACCGCTCTTAACCTTGAAAAAGAAAGAGAAAGAAATGCGGTTCAATTAGAGAAGGCAGCAACAGAAAGAGCAGTTCATGGTGCGGAATTAGCATTAAAGAGAGAAGATCAACGTCATCGTCATGCTAAAGAGAAACATGAAGTTTATTTAAAGCATAAAGATATCCATCATAAACATAGTAAGAAAGAGGTACGCCATGAAAGGTAAACCAACATATAGAGATTTCCAAGAAGCTTCGCCTAAAGAATTAGTTAAAACCTATAAATTAAGTTATAGAGAACTTGAAGTTGCTCAGCGTAAAGTTATGGATGGTGCAGGTCAAGCAGACATTACCAAAGCGTATGAGAAGTTCTACCCTCGTAATAGGAGTGATAAATAATGCCACTTAAAAAAGGTAAGAGTCAGAAGACTATTTCTAAGAATATATCTGAAATGGTTAAATCAGGACATTCTAGAAAACAAGCTATTGCTGCTTCTTTGAGTGAGGCAGGAAAGTCAAGTAAGGTAAGAAAAGGACCCAAAAGGAGAATGCATGTTAAACGCTCTTAGACATTGTTTTTCTCGTATTTTAAAGTATATCTTATCTAAAATAAGATTTAAAAAAATAAGAGATAATAATAAAAGTAGCATACATGCGTATCAAGATTCTTTCTTTGGTTTTTTATTGACCATGCATAATAATGTAAATCTTTATAATGTAAACTTTAATAGTTTGAGCAAAGAAGAGAAAATAAAAGTACTAGATGAGATAGGTAGTAATATTGGTAAATACGGTTTATTAGAAGAGTTTAAAGAGATAACTGAAGTTAAATTTCCTTAGGATAGTTATGTCAATAATCCAATTGAATCCTCCTATTGAATTACAGACACCTAAAGGCAAAGGATTAGCCTGGTTTGTAATAGATTATGGGATTGAGCATGATTTAATGTATACAGTAGCTATACATGATACAGGTGAATTATGGACCTTCTCTAACCGAGATGTGAGAGCAACCAAGAACATTACGGTAAATAGAGTAAAAGAAAACATTAAAGTTTTATAAATATTTATGGAGAAATAATATGAAACATTCTGGAATGATCGACAATAGAAAAGTTAATGAAAATCATCAGCAAGGTATTGAGAGAGTTAAACAACGTCCTGGCGATATGGAAAGAGGGCAAAACGGTAAAATGGGAATGAACAAAAGTCGCGAGAGTCATTTTAAAAGATCAGGTGGAAAAATGACTCCGGTTAAGGCATAATAGGTAAGTCCAAAGTTAAATTCATGCATTTCCTTATAGCATATAATGCACCCGTCTTACGGCGGGTTTTTTTTATAATAGCTCTGCAATCATAGTTATTATATTGACAATTTCTTATTAATGTGTAATATTTACCTTATCTAACCGTGGCGGGTTAATAGCTAAAGTGCAATTATGCGCTATAACATGACAGACAAGTTGTGTAAATAATCGAAAACCATGCGTAATTTGGAAGTATCATTCACCGTGACGGGTCAATAGTCGAAGGGAAACAATATGACTGAACTGGAACAAGGAACGAGCAGTAATCTAGATACATCTAATTCTGCTGCTGCACCCACTCAATCTTCAAATACTTCAGCTCCATCGCAAGTAAATGAAACAAGTGCAGAGAGAACTTTTAGACAATCAGAAGTAACTGATATTGTTAAAAGAGAACGTCAAGAAGCTATCGAAAGATATCGAAGACTTGAAGTTGAGCAACCAGAGTATTTTGCAAAGAAGTATGGTGAAAGCAATAGAAATGTTAATACTCAACAGAACTCTTATGATGAGTCACATTACAGAAAGATTGCAGCTGAAGAGGCAAATCGTTTACGCGATCAATGGATGCAGGAAGCAAGAGGCAAACATGAGGAAGAATTAGCGCGTAATACAGTAAACTCTTTTCAGCAAAAGATGAATGCAGGAAAAGAAAGATATCAAGATTTTGACCAAGTTACGGGTGATATAGATTATGCGGCTTTTCCTAATGTTGTGCAATTGTTAGCTAACTTTGTTGATAATTCAGCTGATGTTGCTTATTCATTGGGCAATGACTTGCTCAAGATGGAAATGTTAGAAAGTCTTGCTGTAAGATCTCCGCAGACAGCTATTAAAAAGATTCAACAATTATCTAAGTCATTGACAGATAATGAATCTGCCGCCAAAACTAGAATTCCCAATGCTCCTCTAAGTCAATTGAGACCTTCTAACACCGGAGTCGATAATGGTGCTAGACAAGAAGTCAGAGACTATAGACGAAAATATAGGGGCTAATTGATAGCACGGCCATTATCTGACGATTAAATAATTTTAATTGTTAGGAGTAAATACAATGGCTGTATTTCCTAGTAATATTTTGGAACAAGTGCAAACCTATCAAAGATCAGGTTTGGGTCTTTTATTAAACTTATGCTGTCATGTGGCTACAGCTAATACTAAATTCAAGGATTTTGATAAAATCCAAGCTAATTTAGGATCTACTGTAACCTTCGATTTGCCGCCACGCGCAACCACTGTTGCTGGACTAGTTGCTTCATTTCAACCAGCTGTTCAACGTGTTCAACAATTAGTAGCTGATCAAGCAAATAACGCTTCGTTTGCTGTTACCTCGCAACAACGTATCTTCAACTTAGAAAAAGGTGAAGAAGACTATATGCGAGTGTTTGGTAAATCTTTTATTGCTGAACTAGCGAATGCAGTGGAAATTAACGTTGCCAAGAACTGGAACTCAAGTGTAGTTAGTCAGTTAACTAATACTACTAATACATTTTCTGGTCCTTATCGATTCTTTGGTAATGCAAGCACTCCTATTAATTCCTATCAACAATTGGCGCAAGCTATTATGTTCTTCAAGAACTATGGCTCTGTTGTAGATGGAATTAAAGTTTATCTGCCAGATACGATTATTCCTGGAATCGTTGGAAATGGATTAAATCAATTCGTTCCTCATCGTAACGATGAAATTGCTAATTCATGGGAAGTAGGTGATTTTGGAACGCCTCTAGTAAGTTACTATCAATCTAACTTGATGCCTATTCAAACATCTGGAAATACCGGGGTTAATGGACAAACATTAACTGTAATCAGCACAAATGATCCTACTGGTCAGAATGTTACTCAGATTACAGTAAGTGGTGCAACCAATAGCGATCCTAATGCAGTATTTGCTGGTGATGTAATGCAATTTGCTGATGGTGTTGCTAATCAACCCAATATGCGTTATTTAACTTTTATTGGTCATACTCAATCTGCTAATCCAGTTCAATTCCGTATAACGGCTAATGCAGCCGCAAGTTCTACTGGTGTAGTAGTATTGAATATCTATCCTGCACTCAATTGGGCAGGTGGTGCTAATCAAAACTTAAATAATCCTATTGCAGCAGGTATGCAATTATTAACTTTCCCATCTCATCGATGCGGTGGTATTTTAGGTGATGATGCTATGTATATTGCAATGCCACAATTGCCTGAGCAGTCTCCTTATGATACAGCAAATGAATATGATCCTGATACAGCAGTCAGTATTCGATTAACGTATGGATCTTTATTCGGACAAAACCAAACTGGCATGATTTATGATGAAGTTCATGGATCAGTAATTGTTCCTGAATATTCGATGCGATATTTGGTTCCATTGTCACAAGGCTAATAAGCTAAAGGTGTCGAATTCGACACCTTTAATTAATTTATTAAGAGGATTTTATTATGGCTATTTCAGGTGGTGGCGTTCCCCAAATACAAAATGATCCGATCTATTCGTTACCTCATTTGTATATTTCTGGATTAAATGTCTCTGTAGCATCTACTACAGTGCTTGCTGTTTCAGCAGGTCAAGCACGTGACATGAATGATAATATTGATATGCCTGTAGGATTTCCGGATTTACAAGGAAATACGAATGCGGCACCTATCTATATTAATACTGCTGTAATTGGTGCTAATGGCCTAGATCAAGGTACATTATTAGCCGCAGCTAATTACTTAGTTTGGTTGATAGGCGATTCTAGAGGATATAAACCTGTTGCAGGGCTATTAAGTCTAGCAAGCAATTATGCTCCTTTATTACCGTTTGGTTATGACTCTATGAGATTGATAGCATTAACATCTACTTCAGGTAGTGCATTACAAACTCCATTGCAAGCAAGCACGCAGAAGACTTCATATATTCTTCCTGCTACTTCAGTTCTTTCTGGAGGTAATGCGACAAGTTTTACTGCTATTGATATGACAGCTCCAATTCCTAATACGCCGGCACAAGGAATTGCATTGTTAACGGTTAACTTTACACCTGCTTTAGCTGGGGATACAGTTCAATTCCGTTATACAGGAAGTGCGGCTACTACTGGACTAACTACTATTACTGGTATTGCATCAGGAGTACCACAACAAAATGTAGTACAAGTTCCTTATGCAGTTGTGACTTCTAATGCTTCTATTGACTATAAAGTTACAAGCTCAAGTGACGCTGTGACTGTATTAGTAAATGGATGGACCATTACTTAAAGAATGAGGAGCGTGCTATATGGCATATCTAGCTCAACAACTTATAACACGCTCTTTATATTTGTCTGGGATCGTAGCCAGGAATTTACAAACTCCGACTGGTGATCAGATCACAGATGGATTGATGCTTCTTAATTCTTTATTAGACTATAAACAAATAGAAACTGATTTAATTCCTTATTGGACTTATATTGAGATGCCTTTGATTGGAGGGCAGGAATATTATTTTTTACCAAATGTTGCAGAAGTTGAATCGGCAACTTTTAATATTGATGTTGTCCGTTATCCGATGGTTAGTACAACACGTCGTACTTATTTCGGGTCTAGTCGTGTTGACAACATTCAAACATTACCGTTTAATTGGAATTTTAATCGTGGACAAGGTGGTGGAACTCTTTCACTTTACTTCTTACCACAAGCTGATTATCCCTTAAAATTAATGGTTAAGCTGTTTCTTAATGATGTTTCTTTGCAGACAGATTTGACTAATATTAGTTCTACTTTACCTTATACTTTCTTGCAAACTCAAAATGCAGGGTTTGATACATCTTATATAGAATATTTAAGATATGCATTAGCGCAATATATGTGTTCAGAATATGGAATATTATTTAATCCTGAATCAAAAGAAATATTAAGAAAAATGCAAAGAGAGCTAATGTTCCTTTCTCCTCCTGATTTAAGTAGAACAGGTGTTTCTATTTTAGGACAGGGAACTGGTTACAATTGGGGAGATGTTAATATTGGACACGGTTGGAGACCAAATTAATATTTAAAAGGAAATATTAATGATAGCAAGAGGTCAGAATTTTAAATCAATTCCTTTGCGCATAGCAGGATCTTCTATATTTGGTCGCTATCCTAAGATAAATTCTGAAAAAACAATGAATATGTTCCTTTCAGATGAATGGCTAGTTCCTTATTCAGGATATAAAATGGTTATTCCTTTCTCTTCTTTTGGAAATGGAAAGATAGGAAGGGGTATTCATACAAGTACTAAGCTAGGAAAATTAGTTACTGTTGTTGGTAATGGGGTATTTTTAGTTAGCCTGGATTTTGATTTTCTAACAGAACAGCCTAAAAATATTGTTGTAAATAGGATAGGAACCCTTCAAACATCTACTGGTGTGGTTTATATTGCTGAGAATAATAAACCTCAGATAGCTATTTCTGATGGATTTAAAATATACATATACGATCCAACATTATCTCCTTCTTTTCAGATACCTACCATTGATTTTGTTCCTGGTTATATAGATTTTCATGATACTTATTTCTTATGTGCTGCTAAACAAGATTTTAACTATGTTCCCCCTGCTACTAATACATGGAGATTATCAGATTCAAATGATGGAATGAGCTGGCCTGCAGATGCAAGGCGTGTAGGATTGATTCAGACAAAACCAGATAATATTCAAGCGGTCGTCAGATTTCCTTCTAGAGGAAATATGATTCTAGTCATTGGAAGTATAGTTACGGAGGGATGGTTCGATGTTGGCTATCAATTATTCCCATATCAACGAAATAGTTCATTTAATATCGATTATGGTTGTATTAATCCTGCTACAATCGCCGCCACCGACGAGATAGTCGTTTGGTTAGGGATAAATGAGAAATCAGGACCTATTATTGTTTATACAACTGGCGGTATGATTGAAAAGATAACAACGGATGGAATTGATTATTTATTTTCTCAGTTAAAAAATCCTGCAGATTCTCAAGGTTTTATCTATAGACAAGATGGTCATTTAATATACCATATAAACTTTTATACAGATAACCTTTCTTTATTTTATGATTTTAATACTAAGAAATTTTACAATGCATGTGATGAAAAATATGATTACTTTATTGCTAATCAAGTAGCATTTTTTAACAATCAATATTATTTTTTAAGTAAAAATAATGGTAATATGTATGCATTTGATACAATATTTACTACATACGATGGTTATGAGATTCCTCGTTTTAGGATATGTAATAATATAAGAGATAAATCTCAACAATATTTTGTAGCAAATGATGTTGGATTTACAATAGAAACTGGAGAAACTCCCTATTTACAACAAGGGACTATTAGCTCTCATATTATTACGGAAGATAGTAATCCAATCATTACAGAAGATGGTAATTACTTAATTGATGAACAAGAAGTATTTGTTGGCAATCTAATTACTACTCCTAGAGTTGATTTATCTATTTCAACCGATGGAGGAGCTACTTTTGGTAATGAATGGGCATATGATTTAAATCCATTAGCACATAGAAAGAATAGGTTAATGTGGTGGCAACTAGGAATTGTAAATGATTTAGTTTGTCAATTTAAGTTCTGGGGATTTGGAAGATTTGTTGCTACTGATGGTGAAGTTAATATAAGGCAATAAAATATGCTGAGCAATACCAATAAACCACAAACCGTATTTCCTGACTTACCCAGGAATGAACCTTTAGTGGATAGTAGTGGCAACATGACTATGTATTGGCAGTTATTTTTCCAAAATCTAGTCTTAGCATTGCAGACTAATTTTAAAAATGAAGGATTTGCAATTCCTCCCCAATCAGCAAGTAATATTGCATTATTAACAGGGGACCAATCAATTGGCAATATAGTTTATGATTCTACTAATGATGTATTTAAAGGTAATATGGCTGGTATATGGAAAACTTTCTTAACATAAAAGGATTTAGTTATGGGTTTATTCGACTCCCCATCAAATGCAGCAGATAGATATATTAAGAAAATACCAGGAGCTATTAGCCCCTATTATGATCCTTATATTCAGGCTGGTAATCGTCAGCTAGATATATTAGAACCAGAGTATGCAAATTTAATTAATAGTCCTGGAACTAAATTAAATGATATAGGATCAAGTTATCAGCAGTCTCCTGGTTTCGAATTTGCTCTTAAGCAAGCATTAGGTGCATCAGGAAATGCTGCAGCTGCCGGAGGAATGGCAGGTTCTCCTCAACATGAATATCAGAATATGGATATAGCCACTGGGATGGCTAATCAAGATTATAATCAATGGATGAATAATGCATTAGGATTATATGGTACTGGTATTTCTGGCTCACAAGGCTTATATAATACAGGTGTTAATGCTGCCAATACAAAGGCTGGGATTATAGCAGGTAATTTAGAAAATAGAGCAGGGAATGCTTACGCAGGTCAAGCAAATCAGAATGCTATGATACAAGGATTAATAGGAGCTGGCATGGGAGCTGCAATGGGTCCTATAGGATCTTATTTTGGAGCATCTGCTACTCCGGCATATTTAGATCCATTTGGGTTATTTTAATAAGGATTATTTATGGCTCAGCAATTTCCTATATTAAGCTTTGATCAAGCTAATCCATTATTAACTGGAATGCAGAGAGGAGCAGATCTTTATAAACAATATAAAATGACTCCTTTAGAGATAAAGCAAGCTCAATATGCTAATGATTTAAGTGAGCAACAAATACAAAAACAAGGGATGTATCTACAAAAATATCCAGAGTTGCTTGCAGCTGAATTATTAAAAGCACAGCTTGAACCTGAGGAAATGAAAGCTAGAAATAGATTAATGGGAAGCCAATCTAATGAAATAGATCAAAGGATGCAATACAACCCTTTGATATGGAATACAGAGATAAGACAAAATCAAATATTAAATTCACTAAATGAACAGAAGCATAAACAAAATGAGATATATTTACAGAAATATCCTGAACTGCTAGCAGCAGAACTTTCAAAAGCTCAATTAGAACCTGAAGAGATAAGAGCTAGAAATAGATTAATGGGAAGCCAATCAGGAGAAATAGAACAGCGTATTAAATATAATCCAGGTCTATGGGAAAGTGAGAAAGAACAAAGAAAAGCACTTACTGATGAAATAAAACAAAAGTTAAAACGTAATCCAGAATTATGGTTATCTGAAGATGCACAAAGAAATGCTTTAACAAAAGAGGTAGAGCAAAGAATTCAATATAATCCAGAAAGATGGGAAAAAGAAGATGCACTTAAAAAAGCATATGTTAAAGAAATTGAGCAAAAAATGCAATATAATCCTGAACTATGGTCGGCTGAAACAGCACAAAGAAAGGCTCAGACAGAAGGATTAAATAGAAAAAATGCTCTTATTCAAGATTTATTATCAGGTAATTTACCAGGTTCATCATCTAATCAATCCATTCCTCAAGGAATAAGTAATCCATCATTTGGAGGATCATTAAATAATAAATTAGGATCAAATGGATTATCTTATGCTCAGGCATCTTTATTAAGTGATCAAATGGGATTACCAAAACCTGAAATAATGAATATAGATGGTAATATTGTAGGAATTACTGCTTTTGGAAATGTTCCTATAGCAAAAGGAATGTCTCCATTAGAAAAAGAATTAACTAAAGAAGATGCTAAAAAGATAGGAGATCTAGAAAATAATGTTTTCTCTGGCAAAATTAAAGAAGAAACATTAAATGAATTATCTTCAGTAGTTTCTAATCCTGCATTTCAATCTATGCGTCAAATACCAATTGCTGGTAAATATGAATTAGAAGGATATGCTAAGTTTGGCACTCCAGAACAAAAAAAACTAGTTGGTAGTTATATGACATTAACAGGTCAGATAATTAAAGATTCTGCTAGAGATTTTGCAGGACAATTTAGAATTGGAGAACAAGCTTTATTAAATTCAATGAAACCTTCATTAAGTGATACATATGAAACAGCTATGGGTAAAATAGAAGCTCTTTCATTAATGAACAAAATGTTAACAGAAAGATCAGAAATTACTGCACAATTAATGAGAGAAGGGGGATTAAGTTTACCAAAAGCAATGAAAGAAGCTGATAAATTAATGAATGTTGATGATATTAGAAAGGATATTAGAAATAGGTTACAGCCTCAAAAAGAAGTAGAGAAAACAATCGAAGGTAAAAAATATATATTAAAAGATAATAAGGTATATGAACTATGAAAGAAGTAACAGATCCTAAGATATTAGCAGAATTTGGTATTTATCCAAAAGAAGTAACTGATCCAGAAATATTAAAACAATTTGGAATTACTAATCAAGAAAATTTACCTTTTAAAGATCCTTCTTTTATTAATAAATTGGCTGGATATGCAGAAAAATTTAATAACACAATAGAATCAAGTAGACTTCCCTCATTAGCAGGTGGATTTTTACAAGGAGCTGGTGATGCAGCTGCATCTATTGCTAATCTTCCATTAGGATTAATTGGTGCTCCTAAAATACCTCATCCTGAATTACAAAAACATTTACCTCAAGATTTATTATCTAAGGGAGCATTTTTAGGGGGTGAATTAGCAAGTCAAATACCAGCTTGGTTTGGAATACAAAATAAGATATCTAAAATGTTACCTGAAGCAACAGGATGGAAGAGACTAGGGAAAGAAGCCATAGCAGGTGCTACTACAGGTGCTTTATTAGGTGAAGAAGGACCTGGAGGAAGATTAGCAAGCGCAGCATTAGGTTCTATTGCAGTGCCATCATTAGGAGCAAGATCTAGCAAGATAGGTGAAAATATAAGCGAACATACTAATAATATAACGAGAGAATATAGAAAAAAATATAATGATATCTTTAGTACAGCATCACAAGAAGGAATCAATAGAATTAAGTTACCTTCTCTTAATTATGATTTATTAAAGAAGAATATGAAGTCTAAAGAATTTGAGTCTATTAATAAGTTAGTTAAAAACCCAACTCTAGAAAATGCTCATTGGGCACAAAGTGACCTGAATAAATTTATTAGAAGAAATGAAGGTAAAAATAATCCTTCTGTAACTAATGAAGCTATTGAAGAAGCTATTAAAGCACAGAAGAAATTAAAAGGTAAAATATGGACAGAATTTAACAAGAAACCCGACTCAGGATTAAGTAGTAAATATGCAGAAGTAACTAAAGGATATGGAGAAGAAGTTGTACCATTTAAGTACAATAAGAATATAAGTAAATATATGTCAGGTAATATGAAAGCATCCTCATTGGTTAACAATTTAACAAAAGATGATTCTTTTATGTTAAAACAAGGAGAAAAATTTCCTGAATTAAAGTTACAAGAGTTATTGAGAAGTCCGCTAGGTAAAATAGCGCTTGGAGGAACAGCGGTAGGATTAGGTTTTCCTCCGATTTATCATAATTTGTCCTCTAATTATTGATAATGATTTATTTTTGATTTTGATTTATATTATACACTAATGGAATAAAAGGACGCCAAGGATGGCAATTAATCCTAGCTTGCTCATTGCTGCACCAATATTACAAGATTATCTTGTCGATAAAGACACAGGATTGCCATTAGCAGCAGGTACGATTACTCTTTATTCTGAAACTCAAAGATCAATATATAAACCTTGGTACACGCAACAAGGCACCAATCCTCCTTATAGTTATGTTCCTCTTCCCAATCCGATGACATTGAGTGCTGTTGGCACGATTCAAGATGCTGATGGAAATGACGTCATTCCATTTTTCTACCCTTATAAATCAGATAATGTTACTTTTGATAGTTATTATATTGTAGTTGAAGATTCGGATGGAGAATTACAATTTACTAGAAGTAATTTCCCATTTGTTGCCAATCCTAATTCTACTTCTCCTGTTTCAACTAACGAGAATTTACTAGTAAACAATTGTTTTTGGCGAAATGTGGATTCTATTACTCTAGGACCATCCAATGTTACTGATACTATTCTTATTAATAGTACTACTTATAGTTATTGGACTGTAGCTCCAAGTCAACATGATGGTTATATCATGCCAGACATTAATTATTTCAAGAACTCTACAGATGGAACAGAAATAGTATCTTTTCCTAAATTTGTTTCAAATTTTGCAGATAATATTTTGACTGGAGATATAACCCCAGAATATTATATGAATATAAATTGTACATCTTTAGGCACAGCAACAACTAGATTTATACAAATACCTCTATCTCTTCATATTGATTCATTAAGTGGATTTACACCTGATTCATTTACTATACAGGCTATGAGTGAAGATGATCTAAATGAAGTATTAACAGTAGGTGTGTTCCAATTTTGTGGAACAGGTGTTACTTCTCCTGCTGTTGCAGTAAAGACTATTGTTTTAAGTCCTACGTGGAACAAATATGTTATTAATCTTCCCATTCCTTCTGCACAAGGAGTAACGACAGGTGTTGGCGAGGATGATGCATTATTTATACAGATTTCTTTTCCTACTACCAGTACATTTAATGTTAATATAGCACTTCCATCTTTTTATTTATCTGAAGAGCCTGCAACTAATTCTTTTCAGACTTATGATCAAGTTAACTCAATTATATCAAGTCCTAGAGTAGGAGATACTAGAACATCTCTTAACTCTTTTTCTCCCTATGGATGGGTACCTGCTAATGATGGAACCATTGGAAGTCCTTCGTCTAGTGCGACAACACGTGCTAATGCAGATACGTGGATATTATATAATCTAATATGGAATTCAGTAAATAATACATTTGCTCCAGTCACAGGTGGAAGAGGGGCTAATTCCTATGCTGATTTCTTAGCTAATAAATCTATGTCTCTTACTAAAGCATTAGGAAGAGTATTAATAGGAATGCCAACTTCTTCTACTTTTAGTTACAACAGCAGTACAGGTACATTAACAGTGGCAGATGCTACTTTATATTATTATACTTCTCCAGTCGTATTATCAAATCTATCGGCTCCTGGATTACCTTTTACAGAAGGTTTTGTTTATTATGTTATTCCTATAAATTCAACTTCATTTGCATTGGCCACAACTGCAGCTAATTCTTTGACAAGAACAGCTATTACAGGTGGAACAAATGGAAGTACAGGAACTGTATCATTTTCTTTTGGTGGTACATTAGGAGAGCCTTATCATTTTCAACTTCCAACTGAAGTAGGGGTTCATAACCATACTGGAACATTACAAACTTTTACGCCTGGTACTCCAGCTGTCAATACTAATCTTACTTATGGAACAGCTACACCAGCTGGAATAGCTTCTTATGCAACAAATAATAATTTGGTTAGTAGTAATGTTGCAATGAACATAATTCAACCTGGAACTTACATTAATGTATTTTTAAAATTATAAAGGGATATTAAATGAGTACAATTTTATCATTTTCAACCGACGTGCAAGGTCAAAATGCTTATGCACCTTATACTTCTATTGATAAATATTCTGCTACATTAGCGACTGATACAGCGACTAGCATTACAGTTCCAAGTAATCATAATGTATGGATAGCCGTATTTTCCTATCAACCAGGAGCCTCTGTATGGGTTAATATGACTGGTGCTACTGCAGCCGTACCTGCTGGAGGAACATTAGCTTATACTACGTCAGAATTAAATCCTGGGGTAAGAACAGTAAATAAAGGTACACAAATTAGTATGATTACTTCAGGTGATGGAGTAGATGTAGGAGTATCATTATATGCAATCTCATACCCTTAGTTTATTTGGTGTTAATTTTAATTTTAATAGAGACAATATTTTTTTAAGTCAGAATAATAATATAGTTGTAGCTCCTCCCCCCGAAGAAGAAAAATTAATTCCTAAGGAAAATATAGATAATGTAAATAATAAATAGTAAAAAATTTAATTTGATTGATTTAATGGAGTAAATCATCATGGCAGATGTAAAATTTAGTCAATTCGCATCCGGCGGACAATTAACTAATGGAGATATAATTGTTGGATTGCGAGATGGAGTAAATACACAATTTACCTCCCCAGATAGTCCTGGAGGTCCTTTTCTTTTAAAATCAGCAAATTTATCTGACGTGGACAATACTCTTGAATCTTTTCAGAACTTAGGATTCGGTAGTGGCCAGACTTTGATTTTGGATGATGCTGACTTTGTAGGAGGAGAATATCATTTAGCCAATCCATGTCCTAATTATATCAGTTTATTATGTGATACTCCCGGCAATATTCTTTTTCTTCCTCCTGGATCAGGAGCAGATTCTTTTAATCTTTCTGAAGGACCATATATTCAAGTAGTTCCTGGTTTTCAATCAGTAGAAATAGATGATAGCGCTGGAGATAATTTAATTGTATTAACATCCCCTAGTTTAGCTAATTTCACTTTAAATGATAAATCAACTCCAGAAGGTTCTTGGACTACTAATTTTAGAGTATCTTTGATAAATGGTATGTCTGGACTTGTGACACTTTTAGGTTCTAATATCTTCGCCGCTTATGAAGCAGTTAATTATGTTCCTACCAGTGAATATATTTCTGGCCATTTAGAAGGAATAGATGATTATATAGGAGATCATCCACAAGTAGTTAAAAGCTGGGATGGTTCTACAGATCCTGTAGACGTTACAGCAGGATCAGGAATTGATATAACTGATGGTATTATATCATTAGATGGAAGCGGTGCTTCAGCAGGTTACGGATATATTGTCCCTAGTCCATCTGCTTTTGATATTGGTTGGACATCTCAGAATCAATATTTAATTCCTATTACTTTAAATACAACATTAGTAAATGATACGAATAATTTTATTTATTATACAGATAATCCATTTGGAAATGGTCATGGTGGTATAGAGTACATAGGTGCTGAACCTTGTGTAGTTGAAATTACGTTTGTTTGTAATTTTCAATTTAATAATGCTAATCCTAATCCTAATAATTATGCATTAAGTGCTAATTTAAATCTCCAAGGTGATGGTGGAGGTGGTTTTTTACCTATAAATGAATTTGCATTTTCAGGTGGCTATAAAAGTTATTCTGATATTAACTTCACAGTTAATCCAACAACTGGATCGGGAAATGTCATAATAATATTCCAAATCCCTATGGAAAATGGAGATAGAGTATTTCCTAATGTTAGAAATGATGGCCCTTCTGATGATATTTCCCTAAATAATATCATTATGACTAAACTTAATATTAATGCTATTAAAATAGGTGATGTGGGAGGCTCAACAGCAGGTGTAGAGAGCTTAAATGGAATAACAGGTAATATAGATATAGCTAGTCCAAATGGTAGCGTAGGGATAAGCGTAGCAGGTTTTGACTTGAATTTATCAGTTGGTCAATTCCAAGAGGTTACTGGTACTTCACAAGCTATGGTTGCCAACAAATCTTATTTTTGTAGTAATGTTGCTAATACTACATTATCACTTCCTACTTCTAATTGCCCTAAAGGTTCTTTCCTAGAGATAGCAGGAGGGCCAGCTCAAATAATTGTCTCTCAAGGAAGTGGACAAAGTATTATCCAAGGCAATGATCAATCTACAGTAGGTATATCTGGAAATATAACTTCAAATAATTTAAATCCCTATTCTTGTTTGAAATTAGTATGTATCGATGATGATACAACTTTCCAAGTAATATATTCTCAAGGGAATTTCACGCTTAATTAAAGGATTAATTATGTCGAATTCTGTTAATATTGTTTTTCAAAGCTTATTAGAAAGAATTAATTCTACAGATGCTAATGATGGTGTTATATTTTTTGATAGCGCAACTAATTCAGTAAGTTCTATTCCTGGTTATACTTATAATACTATAGGATATCCCACACTTTCTTTTGTGCAATCAGACACAGTTATTTCACGAATAGGATCTTCAGGAATTGGATGTTCGCCATTTTTTGCTATTACTAGAGATGAAGGCAAAACTGGAAGTGCATCATTAGTATTTGAAAGTGGATTTGTTACAGAATGGTTATTGGGTACTGATAACGGAGGAAGTGAGAATTTTAATATTTATAATTATGGAGAATCTTCCTTTGAATTATCTTTATCGATTAATAAAGAAACCAATAAAGTCATTATTCCTACTTTATCTCCTTCTCAAACAGTAATGACAGATGGAGATAATTATCTTATTAGTATGGAAACTTATCCAATTGATCCTGATCTTCAATCGGTAGGCGGTATTTTATATGTTTCAAATGTTCCAGATGTAGAATCTAATGCTAATTTTACGTTTAATGGTTTAAATTCTGTAATATTAACTTCTCCAACTACAACTACCTCCTTATCTGTTGTAACTGCTGTAACTGGATCAACCAATAATGCTGTATTTAATTTACAAAGAGGAGATCAAACAAATGGATCTGCTCAATTAAGACTATTTACCTCTACTACTCAATTATGGCAAATAGGATTGAGACCAAATGATAATTTGGTACATTTTTATGATTCTGTTAATTCTTTAGATAGGATGACTCTAGATCAATCTGGGAATGTTAATATCCCTGGATTAATAGCTTCAGCCATAATATATACAGATGGATCAAAAAATTTAAAAAATACAACTGATTTTTCTTATAATCCTACAACTTCAAATTTATCTATTTTAACTGCAAATGCAACACCAACATTAACAGTTAGAACTACATTAACTGGTACCACGAATGATGCATCAATTAATGTTAGTCGGGGAGATGTAACGAATGGAAGTTGTTTATATCAGACATTAATAGGCACAGGGATTAGATGGTCAAACGGAAATTATAGAAATGGGTTAATTACAGCGGATGGTAATGATTATATTTTCAGATCATCATCATCAAATGGGGGAGCTGGGAATACATTATCTTTAAATTTTACAACAGCAGATGTCATATTATTGTCTGGTAATTTAATTATCAATACAGTTAATAAAGGAATACAGATAAAAGCAGCTTCCGTTTCTGCCGGTACGGCTAATGCTTCATTTTGTACTAATGTAACATTAGTAGGAGGAACTGTAACTGTTAACAATTCTTTTGTTACCACATCCTGTTCTGGGTGTGTTGCGGTTGTTACTGCTGGTGGGACTCCTGGAACGGGATATCGTTTGAATATAGGATCAGGTACTTTTACAGTAACATCTAGCAGTGCTTTAGATACTTCAACATTAACAGTAACATTTTTTAAAGGATTTTAAAAATGGGTAATCCAGTATTAATCACAGGGTATGGTCAATTCTATTACATGTGCGATAGAGATCCAACAGCGACGGAATTAGATGTTTTGGATCCTGTGAATGCCGGTGTTGGAGTATATGTAAATATCCCAGATTTCAAATATATGTGGGTTAATACAACTAGCAAAGAAGTTTGGTGGTGTACTGATAATACATTCAATGCCATGGTATGGCATAAGTTGATTTCATCGATTAATCTACCCTCAGCCTTATCTGCTTTAGGTATATCACCTGCTGTCTCTAGAAGTAGAACACAGAGAACCTCTCCAGCGTTTTCTTCTTCATATCGCCCAAGTACAACTAATGATATTGAAGTAAACTTAACACTTAACTTTACTGCCCTTGTTTCTTTAAATTCTCAGGTAAATATTCAAGTTAGCATAGATAATTCTAATTGGGTTACAATATATTCTGTAGTTAGAGTATTAGCATTAGCAACTAACTTTAATGATGCATTTACTTTTACTGTTCCGGTAGGAAGCTATTACCGAATTGTTCAACAAACTGGTACAGCGGCTTCTATTGTAAGTATTTATGAATTAATTAAATAAGGTGAATAGATGAAAAAACTTATTATTACTGAGCAACAATTACAACAGATTGCAGCTATTCTTTTGGAATTGCCAGCTAAGACAGTTATAAACGCAGTAGATATGATTAGAAATTTACCAATACTTGAACAAGATAAATTAGAGAAGGAATAGTAATATGGCTATTTTACAGATTCAGATGGATTTTGCCGGACAATCCGGAGTTTATCCTAGAAAAGGAAGTATTGTTACAGATAGTAATTTAGCGGCTGTTACCTCGGTTAATTGGTTAAAACAAGCTACATCTAGTGGGTATACTTTTTATTCTACAGACTTTATTGCTATTGCATATAATGGAGGTTCTGCATGGTTTTCACCAACCATTGACTCCAATGGCAATATTACTTTAGTAGCTAAGGATGCTCCAGATGGAGTAGTAGTAGATGGATCAGTAGAATCTGGTAATATTGTTCAATTTGCAGGACCTAATTCAATAGAAGATGCTGGGTTTAAAATAGTTCAAGGTATATCTCCTGTTTTTGAGGGAGGAAGTACATCTTATACTTTTGCTGCACCTGGTGTAGTTGCATTCAGTAATATTATAGCTAATATGAGATCCTATGATAATCCTGATACTCTACTTGTCCTTTGTTCTTCTACTGTAGATGGACAAATAAATGCAGAATTTAATCAAGATCCTGGAGTATCAACATCTATTAATTATGTTTCTTTTTCATAAATTTAAATAAAAAATGCCCATGTATAATGGGCATTATCTTAATTATCTATTTTGTAATAAAACTCGTATTTCTACTAATTCATCTCTCATTTCTTTTAAGAAAGTGTATTCATTGAAGTTATATACACCAAATGCTATTAAGAATAATATTAATAATACCCAACTTGATAAATCTATATCTTTCATTTAAATATTTCCTTATTAGTTAGTAATTCAATTAAGTCATCAGCTTCTTGTTGCCATGCTCCTGCCCATGCTGCTGACCTTGCTGTTTACCATGATGCCCATGCTGCTGACCTTGTTGCTGCCCATGCTGCTGAGTATGCTGCTGCCAATGCTGCTACCCATGATGCTGACTCTGATTCCCTTGCTGCTGCCCTTGCTATTTCCTCTGCAGCCTCCCAATTACAAGGCTTATTATCTAATTGCAACTGACTACATTCTTTGACTAGATTGATAGCATTTATAGTTTGGTTAATAACCTCATCATTACCTTTCCCTAATAGACCATCCATTATGACTAATAATCTATCCATTCTTTTGATGTTTAGATGGTATTTT
>JACCDQ011994680.1_pt1 | contig 36153 bp, 66 predicted proteins | sample 7446031 | NCBI WGS metagenome assembly JACCDQ01 (sample SAMN15323442, study PRJNA562643) | freshwater metagenome | isolation source: river surface water | place: USA:Blue River Watershed | collected 2017-08-17 | reverse complement strand
TCTTTTTTGGTTGTGAGTTTGCGGCAATGTTTGTAACAACTCCATGAACCAAGTGAACCATCATGCCACAACGGGTTTGCAAGATGAAGGTAGGTTGCATCACATACATGGCTTTTGCCGATATATAAAGCTTTATGCCAATTCTTACCATTAACATCTTTCACCTCAACCACCTCACCATGTTCAAACTCTTGTCTGGGTGTGTAGGGGCGGATCTCTTTTGGATCAATTGAACAAATACCACGAGATATATCAGTTATTGACGCTAGCCATATATGCCCATTTGTATCTATACTTCCTACGGTTGCCTCAACCAAAACCTTGTCACCAACTTTGTATTGTTCTGTCATAAACTCTCCAGCCAAATTTTCATTTCTTTTTGCAAAGGTCTTTTCACTAAAGCAATGTCCGAAATATAGCTTGGAGTAACTTTAAACCGTCTTGCCATATCAGCTTGTGTTTTACCCTTACTCTCCAAGTATTCTCTTAGGTTTAAAACCCAGTAGCTTTTCGTCACAACTTCTCTTGTTGTTATCTTTAATTTCATATATACCTTGTAAGCTTATTTTGTGAATGTGTCAAATAAAAAAATTAAATATTAAAAACAATTATTGCAGGTTCTTTCCCCCAGCGTTTTATTGCCGAAACCTTCCACAAATGCTTGTCTTCTTTTGCTAACGCATCCCAAAAACCTTTGATGATGTTATCTAAATCGGGAGTTTGTTTGTGAGGCTTTCCATCCATTTCTTCACGTTTCTTTTTAGACCATGACTTAGGCATTTCAAAAACAAACACAAATCCCATGCCGTTTTCTGGTAGTTCAAATCCTTTGAGTTTAGCCATTAGATTCAACTGATCCTTGTACGCTCTATATTTAACAACAACTGGCCTTTGTTTCCACTTATCACTAATAGTCATGCGTGGCTTTGTTTGAGGTTGGATATGAAATACAAATTCATTCTTTGACATAAATATATCCCTCTCCTTTACATTCCAAACAAGGAACCCGTCTCTTTCTACCTCTACAAACTGGACATTTAATTGGTGTCATTTTCTCCCCGATATATAAAGACTAAGATAGTTTATAATCATCCACATTAAATCAACATTGTACTTCTCGTTGAATTTCTCAACTGAACCCAGTGTATGATAACTTTTATGATGCTCAGCACACAAAGGAATAGCGAGATAGTCATTGCGTCTTTCAACCATGACATGATGCGGGTCTGATTTCATCCCGTGATGACCAAACCCAGCACAGCCAAAGATGGCGCATCTGTGTCTTCTTATGAACTCAAGATAGTCTTCGTTGTTAAGATCCAAAACCTTGACTCCAAAGTGTTTTGGGCTGATTGAAAAATCTAGCATTATAAATTCTCCAAGATTTTAAATCCAAAATATTTAGGGTTACAATAAAAGTTAATCATAAACTATTTATCGCTTTCGCTCTTACAACCATCGGCATTGCAAAAGCCTGATTTGTAAAACTATCTCTAGCCTCTTTAAGTCTTCGCTCTTTTTCTTCTCTGCTCAAACCATCCCAGATTGCGGCTTTTCTTTGCCACTCGGTATCAACTTCTTTAACTTCTGGTTTAGCCACTGCATGAGATGGATGAACAGGCTTGGCTCGTGGTTGTTCAAAAGGTTTCTCTCCACAATTTTTATTAAGCCAATTCACACAAAATCTCGGAGTCTTTTTTCTCTCTGGGTGAAGTCTAAGCCAGCCATCCATTTTAGCTAGTTCCTTCTCAATATCCACCCAATAGTAAAGCGTCTTCCACTCCGACACATAATCATCAAAGGTCTTTGTCATAGGCTTTTCTTTTTTAACTTTCTCCAATGATTTTACTTTTAATTCAAGTTTATCAACCTGAAGTCTTAATGTGTGGATTTGGCCTCTATACTCGTCAAACATATCCTCTATAGCTTTTAAGGCTGTTTTCCCTGTTAGTTCTGTGAGTTTCATTAAACCCTCAACATTTTAAGTTCATTATTTCTAACGTAACCTATTGCCTCTAAAGTCCTGATTGAAGATTTAGCAAGATCATATTCAATCTTTGCCAAATTATATTCATGCTCGGCTTTTGAGTGCTCTTCTAAAGCGTTCTTATATTCAGATGAACATGAAGCCATAACATTTGCCACATTGTAACTTTTACCTTTTTCAATCTCAATTCTCTTCATCTCATTAAATACCGCCTCAACCTTTGTTTTAAGATCACGAGCTAAGGTCTCAAGCTCAACAAGTTTAGAGCCAGCCTTTTGAGCCTCGTGCTTAAACTCGTCAAGCTTTGAGAGGAGTTGCGATGAAGTGAGATCTGAGATTTCGGAGTTCATTTTTATCCTTATTTTTCTTTAACCCATTGTTGATTTTTTCTTTCATGATGACCGCTAAATTCTGGAGGCAAAACAAATCCTTTGTCATCAGGAACACAACCTTTTGTTATTGGGTAGCTTTCTGAAACATGGCCATCAGCATATAAGTTTACAGAATCAACTCCACAAAAATTAACATCCCAATATACAACCTTAAGCCCATCAATATTATAATAAGGCATATCATATAAAAAACCATCTGGGTCTAAATTGGCAAAAGGATTCCCAACAAAAGGCATTCCGTAAGGCTCTCTCAAGTTTACACTTTCAATGCCAGACTCTTTAAAATGTTTTAAAGAATTTGTTAAATCACAAAGATTAAAAGGTGATAATAAAAAATTTACACGAACGGGACATGATGAATTTAAAACAATTTTTTTAATGTTGGGCAACTCTCCTTTTCCCATCATTTTTTTATAAACAAATGGTGAAACACCATGAATAGATAAACTGATCTGGTCAAACATTTTCCAATCTAACTCAACTGAACCATTAGTTCTAATGCCAAATATTTTTAAATCCATATTCTGTTTTAAATAGTTTTTAAGTTCAGGAATAAAATTATATAAACATGGGTCTGTGTTTGTCCCTGTTAAGTTGACTTCGGTAATTGATTTTAAATTGCAAGATTCTACAAAATCTTTAATTCCTTTCAAAGGCCATTCAGACAAATTGTTTAAGTGATCTAAATTCATCATCCATTGGCCTATACAAAAATAGCATGAACGATTGCACGCTCCTGAAAAGTGAATATTCCCAAATTTATGCTCTTTTTGTCCTATGCTATTTTGGCATCCCATACTCACTCCTAAAATCTTTCATTATAAAACCTTTCGATTAAATCATAAAACTCTTTGGCGTCAAAATCACCACCTTCACCGCTTTGTCTTTCAATCCAAACTCTGCCATCAGAGATGCCTTTTTTTATTATAAAACCCTCTGATTCTGTTGAGCCAAAATTTTTTACAATTTGTAATCTTCCGCTTAAAAAAATTTCCATAAAGTATACTCCGTAAAGTCATTCATTTATATTTATTGCAACAAAACCAAGCAATATTGGGAACAATAAAAATTCTTTGTTAATAATATCAGTTCCAAACTTTGGAACATAATAATTGACAATATAATAATACCCAATAATGACAAAGCTCCCGTATTTTAATAATCGCTCTATGAAATCCATAAAATTAATTCTCAATAATACAATCAGCACTTACTCGTATTAAGTTTTTAGTTTTTGAATCTTCAAAATACCAGCCATCTGATTGCTTTTCAGTTAATACTTTTCCAGTTGACTTGGTGTCCAAAATTAGCACTCCACCAGAATAGCATTTTACATTTGCAGCACTTCCAAATGAAGTGAACTGTTTGTAAGATGCGTTTGTACAGCTTGAAAATAAAACAAATAAAATAAATATTTTTTTCATATATACTCCTAAAAATTTCGAGCGTGGGCAGGGATTTGCACCCTGCATGATTGGATTGTTTAGATACTACATCCCAGCATAAGTCTGGTTCGTACCAATCTAGTCGCACATAATAGCGTCTACCTATTCCGCCACCACGCTCGTCCTCCCTTGCGGGGAGGAAAGTTAAACTGTTTCCTTATTCAAATCTTCAGATTCTTTGTAGTTACAAAGTTCACAATTTCTCACAATTTTCCCATCACCAAAATAAGCTATTGAATGTGGCTCTTTTGTAAAATCATGTTTAAAATTTTTATCATTTAAACAAGGTGCTTTTTCAACTTCGTAACTAAAAAAAATAGTTGTCGTGTAGCTAAAAATTTTATCGCAATAACGACATATTTGATTGTATTCACGTCCTTCTTCATAGCCATAACCATCATCATGATTTATTTTTTGTGTTTCTTCACAATAAGGACAATTAACATCTCCCATATCATTCCTCTCTGCGCCCCGTGGGCGACTGTGTTAATCTTTTAAAAACTCTTGCGTGCGATTTATTGCAAGGCCCTCAAGCAACTCAATTTTAGTTGAGTCAACTTGAGCTATGCAATGCGGGTGACAATTTTCGTTAATCCATTTGATTAGAGGCTTTGCGGCTTCTAGCATTTCTTCTGTTTGTTGTTGTGTGATTGTCATTTTATCCCTTTACACATAAAACCTGTTTTAATGTATGAACAATATCAACAAGGTCGATTTGCGATTTCATAACGTTATCAATATCTTTGTAAGCCATCGGAGTCTCATCAATAACACCATCATCTTTTCTGCATTCAATTCCATGCGTGGCTTTTTCATGATCTTCAACAGTAAACATTTTCTTTGCATCATTTCTTGACATTGATCTGCCAGCACCATGCGAGCATGAATGGAAAGATTCTTCATTACCTTTGCCTCTCACAATAAAGCTTTTCGCCCCCATTGATCCAGGTATAATCCCTAGATCTCCTAACCTAGCCCTCACAGCACCTTTTCTTGTAACGTAACAATTTCTATTAAAATGGTTTTCAATGCTAACATAATTGTGATGGCAATTTACAGCAGCGCCTTCTAAATCAACCTTTAGATTTGGAAAGAATTTAATAAGTACCGCTACAATTCTTCTAAGCATCACTTTACGATTTGTAAAAGCGTATTGTTGAGCCATCTCAACTGCAAAAACATAATCATTAAAATGGTCTGTTCCTTCTGGGAAATAAGCAAGGTCTTCATCTGGAAGGTTTATCATCCATTTTCTCATATCATTTCTTGCAAGTTCAATAAAATGCAGGCCGATCGCATTGCCAGCACCACGAGATCCAGAGTGGAGCATTATCCATACTCTTTGAGATTCGTCCAAACAAATTTCTATAAAGTGATTCCCTCCACCGAGAGTTCCAAGTTGTTGTGATGTCGACTGTCTTCTGTCTTTTATTTTGTTTTTAGCTAGAATCATTTCTAAAGTAAAAGCTGATTCTATTTCCATCCCAACTAAGTGTGAGTCTGAATCGTATGCATTAAATCCGACAGGAATGGCAGCCTCTATACTTGATCTAATTTCTCTTAATGATTCTGGTAAGTCGTTTGCTACTAAGTTGGTTGGGATTGCGCACATCCCACAACCAATATCAACTCCTACCGCCGCAGGGATAATCGCTCCGATAGTTGGAATAACTGAGCCAACAGTCGCCCCCATTCCCCAATGAACATCTGGCATAACAGCAATATGCTTGTGAATAAAAGGCATTGTTGCACAGTTTATAAGCTGTGCCCTTGCTGAGTCTTCAATGTTAACATGGTCAATCCACGCTTTGACTGGGACTTTTTGATTTTGCTCTCTAATAATTATCATAATTACCTCAGTTGGTCTGGAAGGCAGGATTTGAACCTGCGACCCCTCGCTTCCAAAGCGAGCGCGCTAACCTGACTACGCTACTTCCAGAAAATTTGCCCGTACTCTCCGAGCTGTCACACAACTTCCCGTTCCCAAACGGATGAACCCGCCACGGTGGGCAATGTGTCGCAAATCCTTTATTAGAAAGGGATGTCTTCATCTTCATCAAAATCTGGCAACGTACTATCATGATCCACATCATCAACAGGTGGTTTTGACACAAAGTCATTCTTAAAATTCCTTGAAACAAACTCAAGTGATTTTGGTCTCAAGAATTTTGCCATGATTGTGTATCCGAAAAATATCTTCCAGTCTTCATTCGTAATTTTTTCACCTTCTTTTGGTTTTAAATATTCAGGAAAACCATGAAGCGTTGTTATCGTTTTTGTTTTCTCATCATACGAGTGGTAGAAACTTGGAATTTTCTCACCCTTCAAATTCTTAATTGAAAATCCAACAGAACGTTTTTCTTTTTCATTGATGAAGTCATAGGGTGTAAAAGTGTATTGCTCGCCTTGCTTTAGGTTTGGGAGCTTCTTAAGAAAGTCGGCGCAAATTCTGCTTGTCTCTTTCATCTGCACAACAATTTGTTTTCCGTTAACGCTTAAATACAATGACCATGTTTTGCCAAACTTATCATCTTTGAATGTCACGTTTTCAAGAATCGCACAAACGCTTGTGTGAGATATTTCATGGTATACCTTGATCTCCCCAGTGGTTTTATTTTTTACCTCAACACGACTTGCACCTTCTGTCCCTTCTGGTACGTTCTTGCAGATGTTTCCGTGTGCGATGTTGTAGTAGTCTCGACTTTGTTTTGTTTTAAATCCTTGTTGCATTTTATGCTCCTTTTAAAGTTATAATTTCATTCTCTTTGATAAAATTCAAATCAACTTCCATCGGGTATGTTTTGAATTTCGGTTGTGCGTTCTTGTTCACTCGATGCCAAACGCATTGAGTGTGTTGGAAGTCCTCAAACCCATGCTCCAAATCTTTTTTAGAGTACGAAGTAAGCCTCCATCCTTTTTTGTTGAGAGATGAACCCAAGAGTAGAATGTGACCCTTGTTCACTTCTTCGTCAAACTGTTTAGAATACAAATCCGCATAGGCCGCAATCTGTAATTCATAAGCCTCGTAAACAGCTTTTGAAGTTTTCCAGTCAAAGATCTCACGCTTGCCGTTGACCAGAGGGTTCCAGTCAATTGTTCCAGCACAACGGTGCTCAATAGAAAACACAATCTGTTCGACATGTCCAGAATCCCACACCACTTCGTTTTCGGATGTGAACTCTTTGAACCAAGAGCACCAGTAAAGAAATTTCTCCCAGACTTCGATTTGAGTGACTCCCTCTTGCCATCGCACCTGACCGCCTTTGAGTACCGTCTCAATGAGGTTGTGACACTCCGACCCCTTCTTACCTGCCTCGGTCATGATCTCGTCGGCGTTTCGGCCAACGTTTTTCACCCAATCCGAATACCCTGGGCCTTTTGGGAAGGCTTCGAGGTATGTTGTCACACTTGGAAAGTAAAAGGTTTCGTCTTTTGTGTTGACCTCATACCATCTTTCGTCAAACATATTGATCTGCTTAACTTCGTCATCGAGTACGTATTTTTTCACTCTACACCCCCAAAAGCACAAGCCTCACAGACAAGCTTATCAATGGGCATACCGTTTGGCGCAACACTAAGAACACGCTCAATCGCAAACTCTTTGCATCCGTTCTGACACATAAGACCCTGAACCATCAAATGCTGTTTGCCCAAAACCTCGAAATCATCAACCGCAACGGCCACACAATCACTTGAATGGTTAGGTGCTTCAAAATGACACTCAGGGCAGGTTATAAAATCATCTTGGTTTGATTCTGGCTCACCATAGATTTTATCTAGCAACAAAGAGATAGTGTCTGAATAGCCTGTATTAAGCCCAGATGCGTTTAAAATCCAAGATTGGGTATTTGGGCTAACTGATACGCTTTCGCAATCGTACGGGCTTTCTTGTTGACTTAGATTGAATTTATTTGATAATGTGTATTTAGAATTCATCTTTTTATCCTCCAAGATAAAATGGGGGCCGTTGGAATGCAGACTCTGACGGCCCTTTTCTTTTAATAAAACATCTTAAAGACTTCGACCAATTCGAAGCCAAGACCGTGGGCAAGCTTTTTCATGATGTTTATACCAGGTTTCAACTTGCCGCCAAAAAGACGTGACAAAGTCGATTCCGAAAAGCCCTCTTTCTCAGCCAAAGTTTTGGCGTTTAAACCAAGCTCGGCCATTCTTACTTTGATTTTTTGTCTATCGCTGATTCTCATAAAACTATCCTATCATAATTTCATTTTATGTCAAACAATTTTTATTCTTTGACAATTTTATTTTCAACAATAGAAAGAAAGTCTTCTAAGTCCTTGTCATTCATCGACATTAAAAGGCTAGGGACTTCTTTGCGCTCGTTGTAAAATTGTACGAAAACTGCAATTTCTTCTTTTGTAAATTCTAACTCATCGCTTGAATACCGTTGACCTTTGGCCTCGCCATGTTCTTCACGCACATAATCTTTAAGCTTAATCGTCTGCAAAGCCTCGTCTTTGGTGATATCAACGTCAAAGTCGTGCTCGATTTTTTTCAAGAGCGAACGGCAATCACGGAAGATTTTCTTGGGAAAGCTTGTGCGTGGCGTGGGCTTGCCGTTCAAGTCCAAAGCTTCTTCTTGTGACACTGTTTCGTGAATGATTTTTTTATAAATTGGGTTGCTAATTAACATAATCTCCTCTAGGGTTTAAAAGTTTTTGGCATTCTACAACTAGTTGGTTAGAAAAGCAATGCTGTTTGAGTTTTTAAACACAATATTGTTTTTTTAATTTGTAAAGTTCCTTTTGGCCGTCTTTATGCGTTGGCATTTCAGCCGTTGGAATCCAGCTTATTTTAATATCAACGCTTTTTCTTAGTTCTTGCACGCTTTTAAATAATGGCTTTATATGTTCGGCTTTACATTTCCAAACACCATTTAAAACATTCACAATTGTTTGTGAGTTTGTTTTGATATCAATCTCTTTTATGCCTAGCTCAATACATTTCTCCATGCACAATAAAACACCAAGGTATTCGGCTTCGTTTAATGTGCCTGATTCGTAATGATCGAAACAGACCAAGGTTTCTCCATTGTCTCTATAAATGACACAATACCAAAGCAATAGGCCGCCAGGATTATGTGTGCAATGCCCAGTAACAAAAGCCACTGTTTTTGATGGTGTTGCAATCACTTTGTTTTGTTGCAGTTTTCTTTCTATAAATCGTTGTTTGTAGTCCATTTTAACCTTCTTTTTTTTAAATAAACTTTTACAACACCCGCGATTGTATGTATGCCATACATTATCATGAGTTCCCATATTCGTATCAGCTGCCCAGAGAGGCAATGAGAGTATTCAGAAAGATCTAAACTAAAAAATCATTTATTATCACGCATATCTGTTTTGTGCAAAGCACACAGAAGACCACTCTGTTCGTATCCCAAAGCATTGGGGGTTCCATGCTGCAATTTACAGTCATGCCGTCATCATTTACATTTAGCACGTGCTCACTTTTTAAAGGCTCTCTCCTCTAAAAACCGTCGGGGTGTGTATACAACAAAACGGTTGATTTTTAATTTAATCCTATATCAGGCTAACCTTTTCAGTTTTGCCATGTTAACCGCTGATGTTTTAAAAGTTGCGGCTAGCCAAACTTTTTGCTTGTGATTGTATTTTTATTCGGGTAGAATTAAGATACAATTTTTTGCACAGAAAAATTTTAGCACTGAAAGGTGCGCACTGTCAAGCCCCTTGGCTCCCCGCCTCGGGGCTTTTCATTTCCCCCTAATTACAAATCCACAGCCATAAACCCCGCAAAGTTTGTACAAAGTTTCAAGACTAGGTGCAATTACAGCACGTTCAGACTGCGAGATTAAAGACATTGAGACTTTAGCTTTTTGCGAAACTTCTTTCAGAGTCATGTTAGAAATCGCTCTTGCTGATCTTAATTGTGCTGCGATATCAACCAGAAAATCTTTTATTTCTACTTCACGGACTACTTTGTATAGTTTGCCATTTTGCTCAATAATCATTTTTCCTTCTTTCTTGTCCCATAAACTAGTGTGTTTTGGGGACATTTTTATGCGCATAAAAAGTATTTAGCAGTCCTGCAAACTTTACCCCATCTGTCTTTGACGTCAATGAGTTCGGTGCGTATTAAATACCCACGTTTGCGAATTTGGCGAATTAGCTCAGGGCTATTCATTTGCCCAACAAGCTGGGTGAGTTCCAAGCGTGTGCGTGGTTTCTTTTTTAAAAGTTTGAGTGTGTAATCAATTCTGTTCATAGTTCCCCCTTTTTGATTTGTTTTTGTTCCAATAGTTAGAACGTGCTCGTTTTTTTGCCAGCTCTACGTCCTCCACGGCCCCACCACGAGAATTGAACGTTGCAATTGATGTCCAATCCGTTTTTGAGGTTTCTGTCGCTGGAAGGGCAAATCTGGCGTTAACTGCGGCCTCAATCTCGATAAAGCAGGCGGTGCAGACTGACCCAAGAACGTCATGCGTAACTATGCTATTTTCAGGCTTACATTTTGAGACTGAGCGCACAGAACATTGCGGATGTGCATCGCTTGGGCTCCAAGTTTTTGGTTTAAAATTACTCATAATTGTTGACCTAACCCCTCGTTTATGTTAATAAAATCTAGTTCTTTGATAATTTATTCATTCTCTTTTTCAAGACAAAAATCACACACGCATTTAAACTCGGCGTGGTCTCTACAAGCTTTACAAAAAGCGATAGAATCGCAGATTTCACTGAGTGCTGGTGCTCCGCAACAGGTGCTTAAAAAATCGTGGTTGCATTCTGTCATCTTAACCACCTTTCAATTGTATAGCACTGTCCTGTGAGTTCGATTTCACGCAAGACACGACTAACGCACTCAGTGCAAAGCCAGTCAGTTCGGGAGTGGTCTTGTAAAGCCGCCAAAGTTTCGGGCTCGTGTTCCAATTCTGAAATCTGGTCAGTTTGGCAATCTAGGCAATCGATGCAGCACTCACAAAAGCCGCAATGTCGACTGTGGTTGTATTTAATACAATTTGTATTGTTCATTCTTTTTCCTCGTCGTAAATTGCAAAATCAGAAATATCTAAACCCATCTCCTCAGCCATTGCGAAATACGCCCCATCAGGCAAATCACCGCCAATTATATCCAAAACTTCAATTTGTGCCTGTATCTCAGTTTTTGTTTTTTTCTTATTCTTATTTTTCATTCTTCCCCCCATTGTACAGATTCCACGCAAATGTCTGTACTTAAGTTAGTTTGTGTTGATGCGTCCCAGCACTCGTGCAAGTAAAACGCTGTGCGTGCATTGTGTTCAGCGGCCTTTTTGTACTCCATGACGCTTGCAGTCATCCGCACAGTGTTAGCTACAAAGCCCACAAGGGCTAGAATTAAGATCAAGTGTGATTTATTCATCTTATCCTCCATGCCTAATCATAACACTGCTTTTCATTTACGACAAGTAAATTTTTTAAATAAATAATAATAATTTACAAGTCATTGGAAACAAACAATAAAAAATGCAGAATGAATAGCCATTCAGCAAATGAATCACAATTCAGAAATTATGAATCATCATTCATTTTTGGTTTACAGAAAAACAAGAGTGTGCGAGAATGGTGACATGGCTAAGCAAGTCGGCAGACCTTCTATCTACTCAGAAAAGCTAATGGATGAAATCTTTGAAAGAATGATTGAGGGTGAATCTTTACGCCAAATCTGCAGAGATGACAAAATGCCAAACATTTCAGCGGTTTTGAGGTGGGTAGCAAATGACCCATTATTAAAAGAACAGTACGCGCGTGTAAAAATCGAGCAGGCACAAGGATTTTCAGACGAGATCGTAGCTCTTGCAGATGAGTCGCCAAGAATGGTTTTGAACAAATTTGGCCAAGAGGTTGTTGATAACGGTTGGGTAACTTGGCAAAACAACAGAGTGCAAAAGAGGCAGTGGATAGCGTCTAAAATCTTGCCTAGAATTTACGGCGATAAGACAATACACTCAAACGACCCTGACAATCCAATGCCGTCAATGACTTTATATTGTCCAAAAGAAGAAAAACCAGAATAATATCAAAGGCTTGAATGTCTCAAGAAATCTGGAAACCTTGGCCGAAACAGGAGCTTGCTTTAAAAACTGTGGTTTTTGAGATGCTTTATGGCGGTGCCCGTGGCCCTGGCAAAACCGATGCAGGCATCGTGTGGATAGCTAAGCCATGCGCTAATCCCCGTTATCGTGGGCTTGTTATCCGCAAAACGTCTAAAGACTTGGCAGACTGGATAGATAGAGCACGTTATATGCTAAGCGGTCTCAAGGTCGAGATTGTCGGCAATCCTGCAGAGATACGCTTCCCGAGCGGCGCAAAGATACGCACAGGGCATTTAGGCGACAAAGACGCTTATGAACAATACCAAGGCCATGAGTATCAGAGAGTCTTGATCGAAGAGTTGACACAAATCCCAGATGAGGAGCGTTATCTCAAGCTAATCGCCAGTTGCCGCTCAACTGTGGACGGTATAGACGCCCGTGTCATGTGCACGACCAACCCGCTTGGTGTTGGCCACGTCTGGGTTAAGCAACGCTTTGTTGATCCAGCCGAGCCGATGACAAAGTTTAAAGACCCAAAGACAGGGCGCACACGCATTTTTATACCTGGCACGCTCAAAGACAACCCAACACTCATGGAGAAAGACCCAGATTATGCCAAATATCTTGACGGCTTGCCTGATGACTTGCGTAAAGCTTGGCGTGACGGCTCTTGGGATATCTTAGTTGGCCAATACTTTGAAAACTTCAGCAAAGAGCTACACACTTATGACCCGAACGAGGTTAAGCTTAATCCTCTCTGGCCAAGGTTTTTATCAATTGACTGGGGGTACACAGCACCCATGGCAGTTTACTGGCACGCTGTGGCACCAGAAGACAGAGTATACACTTATAGAGAGTGGTATCAAACAGGAGTGCTAGACACGGACGCTGCAAAGCAGATTGCACAGATCACCAAAGAAGCTGGCGAGAAGATTGAGTATGCTGTGGGCGACCCTATGAGCTTCCCCGTTGAAATTCCGCACTTTCAGTATGGGCGTACAGTGGCAATGAGGCGTTGTGATATTTGGGCTGAGCATGGCGTGCCGATAGTAATGGGGAATAACTCTAGGATTGCTGGTTGGTCAAGGATGCGGGAGTACATGACGCCTAGAGACGTTGGCGGATACAGTAAGCCTTTGTGGCAAATTAGCAAAACCTGCACCAATTTGATTAGAGAGTTAGGCGGTGCGATCAGGGACGAAAAACGCCCTGAGGATGTTGATAGCGATTGTTCCGATCACGCACTCGATTCGGCACGTTTATTTTTATTTAGCTTAAAACCTAAGTTTTTAGACAGAGACAGAAGCATTGATCCAAGCAAAATCGGCACTGGAGTCATGACGTTTGAAAAGATGCAGAAGATTGCTAGCGCACAGCGCAGAGACGCTGGGTTATTAGAGAAAAAGATTTATTGAGGCCATAAGTTTGGTCTTAGTAATGCGGGGGAAAGGGGTGTCGGCATTTTGACCGCTAGCAAGATGTTGACACCTTCCCGAATAATTGATAAAAAGATTGTGCAATTCTAGCAGGTTGCTTCTCTTATACAAAAAGACGTCAAATTAGACAAAAAAGAATCCGAAGAAAAGTCTTTTGCTATTTGGAAGAGCCGCATTGATTCCGCAAAAACACTCAGAGACACTCAATCAAAAGAGGGTGAGGATAACCGCACTGCATACAATGGTAATGGCAGTGCGAGAGTTAATCTAGTTTATCCCGATGTCAAACAGAGTGTTGCAGCGAACTACGCTAAAAATCCCAAGGCTTACTTTGAAGCAGAGAATCCACAAAGTGAGAAGGCTGCTACTGTCTTTGAAGCCCTCACTAATCATCTCATTGAAAAACTAAAATTCAAAAAGGTTATGCGCTCGGTGATACGTAGTGCAAAGTTTGACCCAGTTGTTGCGACCAAAACCTATTTCCGATTTGATTTAAACCTGACTAAGACCAAATTCAATGACAGTGTTTACAATGACGAGATTGTGACCGAGGTTGTGCTGTGTAAAAATTTGCTAAAAGACAGTGCGGCCAAAACTTATGATGACAGCCCGTGGATTGCGCATTGTGCAAGGGATTCGGCTGCAAATCTTAGAAAGAGATTTAATCTTAGTGAAGATGATTTGCTTAAAATTGCTTACAATTCAGATACGGCGGAAGTGAAACAGACTTCGGGCCTTGAGCGTTATAATTACATTTACACCGATTATTATGAGATTGAAGACCGAGTTAAAGGCGAGATTTTTTACATTGTCGAGGGGTTGAAAGATATCTACGGGAAGAAGAAGAAGGAATACACTTTTGATTCCATGTTTGATTTTTTCCAGCCTAATTACGTTGACGGTGCGGATGAGTGCCATTCAGATTTGTATTTTTGGCGAAATCAGCGAGAAGATTATAACAAAATGCGTGGCATCACCAACGAATCTGCTGAGATGGGCACGCCTAAGACCATTCTTCGTGGGAACTGGGCAGACCATCAAGTTGAGGAACTGAGAAGCAATGCTGTGAAGGGCATTATTCATGTCAAAGATCCTTTGTCTACAGTTGATAGCTTAAAACACGCACAAATTGACCCGATTGTTAACCAAAACCTTGCGATGATTCAGGGTGAGATGCAGATCATTGCTAAGAACATCATTGCGAATACAAGCGGCGATAAGACTGCAACTGAAATTAAGTCCAACGAGTTTGCGTCTCAAGAGATTGAATCTGAATATAGAGAGATGCTTGAGGAGATGATGGCTAGTATTTTCTTCAAGTGGGCCAAGCTTGCGCAAAAGTTTTACACGACAAAGAGAGTCATAAAATTGACAGGGTATACAGACGCACAATTTCTTGGCTTTAAAAACGATCTAAAAGATATCTATGTTGATGATGGAAAGTCCAAGTATTTAGAGTTTGATAATTCGGTTTTACAGGGTGAGTTTACAGTTAAGATCAAAGCTGGTTCTACACTTCCCGACAATCAGCAAAAGCGGATGAATAATTTTGTTGGGTTTACTGGTTTCTTGTCTAAAATTCCAGAGGCCAAGCCTTACATTAACATGGATAGAATTATTGAAGAGGCTCAAGACGTTTTTGATGTTCGTAATGAGAACTTGATGCTTTTTAAAACTGATCCTTATGCTGAGAATAGACTTTTATCTTCTGGGGTATGGGTTACGCCTCAGTTAACAGATGACGATGAGTACCATTTGGGCATTCATAACGCTGATAAGAATGATTCACCTGAGAAGCAAATGCATATGTTTGTTCACCAACGTCAGATGATGTTGAAACAAGAATCGCAAAATTTACCTGCTGGGCAACCTGCTGCAATGGCTCCACAGCAAGACCCGATGGCATCACAGCTTTTAAAAAACATGAGTCCGTTACCGACTCAGAGCGGGGACGCTATAAATCCACAAGCAGAGGCATTGCCGCCAATGCAATAGGAGACTAAAATGGACGACCAAATCACGACCCAACAAGCCCCTAGTGAACCAGTTATCGTCAACGATAATTTGGGTGCTGGGACAAGCGAGAATGTTGGACAATCTGAGCAAGTCAACAAACCGAATGATCCTGCTTTAATGCAAAACAAGATTGAGATGACTCAAGCTGAGTTTACACGTGAAATGCAGAGGATTGCGGACCAAAAAAGAAACGCTGAACTTGAACTGCAATTGATGAATCAAAAAATCGAAGCGCAGCGTCAGGCGATGCAATATTATCAGCAACCACAGCAGCAAGTTCAGGCTCAGCCAAATCCTTTGATTGAGCAATTTGGACAAGAGGCAGGCGGTGCGTTGTTGAATCAACTAAACCAATATCAAATTAAAACCGAATTAATGTTGGAAGAATTGAAGATCAAAGAAAAGGTTGGTGCTGCTGAGTATGAAAAATACAATTATCAGTATTTCAACCCAATGACTGGACAAATGGAAGTCCGAAACAAAATCATGGACAAGCGGACGATGTTTAATCCGATAACTCAGCAATGGAACACCATTGATGATGCGATTAACTCTGTTCGCAACCCCCAAGACCTTGAGGCGCAGATTCGTCAAAAGATTATGGCTGAGTTACAATCGAAGCAAAATGCTACACCGATTTCTCAGACTTCAGCTCCGACGACACCTGCAAAAGGCGATGGAGGTCTTGATGATGCTATCAGACAAGCGTTTTCACAGCATGGTGGTCTTTAGTTAACCGCATTGATTTAAAAAAACTATGGCATTACCAACTACATTAGCAACGGCCGCGCTACAGAATTACCAAAAAGGTAAGATGGCCGATGTTATTTCTAGCAACATCCCACTTTTGAAATATATGTTGTATAAAAACAACGTTAAACTCAAAGGTGGATCACGTATTGAGCTTGCTGCTCTTTACAATAAACGCTCTGCAACATCTTATGATGCAAATGGCTTAGAAGCTAAATCATTTATTGCTCGTGAGAATCTTACATATTCCGTATGGGATTGGAAGTATACTAACGAGACTTGTGTAATCAAATACACTGATTTGGCTAAGGCTCAAGGTCAATTTGCTAAACAAGATGTAATGAAAGCTGAGATTGATTCAACTGTGAAATCTATCACTGAATCTCTGGCATTGCAATTGGCTGGTGACGGCACAGGCAATGGCGGCAAAGACTTGATGGGTATCAAAGGTATCATCTCAACAACTGCTGGCTTAACTGTAGGTGAGATTGACTCTGCGACATACACATGGTGGGACAACTACCGCAACACTTCTGTAGGCTCTTTTGCCTCAAACGGTTTGCGTGAATTGTCAAAAGCTATGCGTTCTTGTGATAAAGGCAGTGTAACAGATAAGATCGACCTTATCGTTGCTGGTGCAGACGTTTACGGTTACATGGAAGACAAAGCCAACTCAGCGTTGTTCCAAACAAACAACCGTATTGGCAAATTGGGCTTTGAGGCTCTTGATTTCCGTGGCGTTGACGTTATCTACGATCCAACTATTGATAGTTCGTATGTTTACGGCATCAACACCAATTACTTGAAAATCTACGTTTTGGATGAATCCCCTGAGGTTCCAAAACAAGATAAACAAGTAAATCTTGGTGAGAAGATGTTTAAATGTACAGGTTTCGTAGACCAAGAAGCAATCAACAGTCAACCTTGTATGACAGCAGTTATTAAAACTCCTGGTATGCAATTGGCAACAGATGACCGTTCAAAACTATTCGTTTTGTCTGGTATCACAGCTTAATTATAAAGGAGAAAAAATAATATGTCATACTCACAAACAAACCTACTTGCAAACGGCGGTGTTCCCGTCGTTACAGCAGCAGAATTGAATAGCTCATCGAGCACACCTCTTTTCCCTGCTGGTTATGTATATAAAGACACGCACCCAGTTTGGGGGCCTCGTGAATTTAAATATGTTCAGTTCCATGTGGCAACAACCCGTGGTACGCCTACAACATTTTTAGATCCAATTGCCACAAGCTCTATTACATCAGGAACTACAACCAGCATTACTAAAACAAGTGCTGGCTGGGTTGTTGATTTGTATAAGGGTGGTGTTTTGCGCTGTCTTGATGACGCTGGTGCTGCTGGTGCAGCTCCTGAGGGCGAGATTGCCAGAATCACAAAAAACACATCTGACACTATTTATGTAGAGTCTAATGATGCTTTTTCTGCGGCTCCTGCTGCTAACGATACATTCAACATCATCTTGCCTTGGGCTGTTCAAGCCTCTGCTTCTGGTGATATTGCTCGTAACGTAGCTGGTGTTGCTATGGCAACTCAAACACAATACTACTGGGGATTTGTTCAATTTAAAGGATTGAATCCTTATGTAGCGGTTGTTGCTGCAGGTACAGCGTTGACGGCTAAGAAAAGCCTTATTACTGGCACAAGCTTGTTAACCAACGGTTCGACTTCTGCTGCTGAATTGCGTGTGGGTTTCTTAATGCACACAGTAAGTTCAGACACAGTGGCTCGTTATGCCTTGGTTGATTTGTGTTGCGGCCCAGCATTTGCGCTTGGTGCATCTGCTTAACCTTAAACAGGATGGGGGGAGGTAATTCTCCCCCTATTTTTTATGTCAAACGAAATTGAAGTCCAAACGAATCATGTTTATCAAGAAAGCCATGTCAAGCAGTACAATACTGTTTTGAAGCAGCAAACTGTTTACCCAGAGCAGAAAAAAGAGGTCATGCAAAAGCCTAAAGACGCTCAGGTGTGGCATCGTGATTGGGGTTCGACTTGGGAAAGTAAAGCCGCTTATGATGCTAAGAAAAGATTGGAAACTCTTGAGTTGGCAAAAAAAGATTTAGAAAAAATTGAGGCTAAGACAGAAGAAGTTAAAAAGGAATTGAACGAAGTTGTTAAAGAATTTGTATGTGAATGCGGATTCAAAGCAAAGTCAGCTCATGGTTTAAAAATTCATGGTGGTTCATGTGAACGTAAATGAGATCATTAGAAACGTAAATATTGAGTGTCAACCTATCACGAATATTGACAATTTTATCCGTAGGCAATGTAAAAAGGCTCAGGATAAGATCTGTATGCTTTCGCCTCAAGGTGGGTGGAAGTTTTTATTCGTATATGACAGTATTTTGACATTAGAAAGTGGTGTCAAAGAATATGCTTTAAGCCCCTTGGTTGATACGTCTAAAATTATCAATATCTTTGATGAGGATAACAAAGTTTATTTGACTCCGCAGTTGAGGCAAAAAGCCTTGATGAACTATCCTAGCAATACGAGTTCAGGAAATCCGTATCAGTTTGTGTTAAAGGGTTTTTGGCCTGTTAAAAAGCAGCCTGCTGCTGTTGGTGTGCTTACTTTTGTGAGTTCTAGTGCTGCTGATACGTCTAATGTTAATATCCAGTATTTGAATGGTGATGATTTGTTTATTGAGGAAAACATAACTTTGACGGGAACAACGGATGTTGCAACTGTTGGTTCTGTTAAAAAAGTTTTGTCTCTTTATAAGAACGAAAAAACAACTGGGATTATTACAGTTACAGATTCTAGTGCAAATGAAATGTTATCAATTGCGCCTAAAATGCAAAGTGTTAGCTGTCCTGTGATTGAATTTTATTCAGTTCCAACGAGTTCTTATGATATTTACTATGATTATTCGATGAAATTGATGCCGATTTATGATGACAACGATGTTTCTTTGTTACCTGACAATTACCATGAAGGAATTGAGTTGTTTGCCAAGTTTCAAACTTATAAAACATTGACAAAATGGAATGAGGCCAAGCTTACCGAGAAAGAATTTTACGATTTCATAGAATCTATGAAGCTTGACGTTTACACTCCGTTGCAAACTACGCAATTTGAGAAGTATTCGGATGTTGGATCACCATATCCTGTAGAGTATAAAACCCCAACTGTGACTATTGCATGAAAATTGACAAATTCTTTGGAATTAACAACCATTTTCAAGATATTGGAGCGGATACTAGAGAATCTGCTTATATGCAGAACTTTTTTGCTGATGACAACTCTTTGATTAAGGTTGGCGGGTCAACTATTCTAGCTACTTTCACCGATAAAGCAGGCACTACTAATAAAAATATCTGTGGTGCATATCAATGCTCGTTGAACGGAACAATTTACAGACTTGTCACTGGTGGAGATGCCTTAAAAACCTATGCTGGTGGTGCTTTTACCGACATCACTGGAACCGTAACGATAACAGATAACGATGATAATAGGCCTAAATTTGCTACGTTTAAAGACGCTTCTGCAAACGACATAGCAATCATGATGAATGGCGTTGACGATGCTATCAAGTGGGATGGATCAGGTAACGCCGATGTTTTAACGATTACTGGGTTGCCAGCAGGGACAAAATTAAGATCTGGGTGTGTTCACAAAGGAAGATTGTGGGCTTGTTACGATGATTATTTGGTGGTTTCAGATGAGTTTAACGGCGAGAATTATGATCCTTTGAATCTGATTCGATACATAAATAAAGGTGAAGATATTGTAGATGTGGTTGAGTTCAACGGTGGTGTTTGTGTGATGCAGCCGACTAAAATCTCATTTGTGACTGGTTCTAACTATCGTGACTTCTACAACCAAGAGGGCATTGTAGTGGGTGATGGTCCTGTTAGTGGTGGAAGTGTTCAGGTTGTAGATTCTGTTGGATATGGTAAAATGATAGTTTTTATTTCTTCAAAAGATGGAGTTTTAAAAGGATTTAATGGTTCCCCAAACCTTATTGATATTGGGTTGCCTGCGGACAATCTTTTTAAGATCATGAGAAAGAAAAGACGTGAATACTCAGTTTCTACAGTTTACGACAACAAATATTTTGTAGCTCTTTGTCATGATGGTGGGAATACAAACGACAAATGGTTTGTCTACGATTTTAAAAGGGATAATTTTGGCACAGAGGCAGGGCAGCCAGCTTCAGCAATTTACTACATGGTAGATCAGGCTGCTAATTTCATGGCGACTTGGACGAATAGCGATGATGATGATATTTTTGTAACTGGTAATTACTCAGCGAATTTAGTTCAGCAAGATTATGGTTTGAAATTTGAAGATACTGAGACAATTAGATCACAATGGCAGAGTATGAAATTTGATTTTGGCACGCCTGAAAAAGTTAAGATGATAACGGATGCTGCTGTGATGACGATGCAGAGCACAGATTCTAGCCTTAGCATTGATCTTGTTACTAAAGGCAAGACTGGCCAATCTTCTGTTCAAATTGAAGTCGTTGGCGATTTGTATGATACTGCAAGATATGATGACGCTGTTTATGGTGAGGAGTATAATTCTTACACTAGAACACCGTTTAATAATATTACTGGTGAGGGCCATATCTATGGGCGTTATTTTGTTTACACATTAATGCATGAGACAGCAGAAGAAAATTTGAAAATCAATTCCGTGATATTAGAAGCCACTGATCTTGGACGGCAGCAGGAGTACATTGAATGATACCAGAACCACCAAGACTACCGAGAATGCAAGACCTTTCACCTGAGACTCAAAATTATTTCAAACTTGTTGATTTATGGTGTAAACAGGTTTATAAATCGTTGAAAGAGTTTGACATTGAGATAAAGATTTCATCAGGAGCAGATGCTCCGACTGGCGGTCAAGATGGCGATCTTTATATTCGGAAAGACGGTTTAAATACTAAGTTGTATTTAAACATTAACGGCACTTTCTCAGGATATAATAACCCATGACCGTACGTACACAAGCACATCACCCCGTTACAAATGGAATTATTCCTAGCGCAGGAACAGAAGCAAACTTTGCCGAACTTTACGACCTTCAAGATGGTGGTATAGACGGGTCAAACATGGATTTGACCGCCACGTTTGCGTGGACAGGTGCGCATTCATTTACGGATGTTGTAAACTTTGATTCTGGCCTTCTTTATGTAGACGCCACAAATAACAGAATCTACGAAGGCACAACGACTACTACAACAATTGATTCAATAGATTACCAACACCAGATCATTGTTTTATCAGCAGCAACTCCAGCTTTTGCTTTAATTTCTACAGCTACAGGCTCAACTGGTGTAAGAGAGGCTAGATATCATAATTCTGCGAGTCCAGCAGCTTCGGATCAGATTTACCACCAAAAAATTTACGCTAACAATTCTTCTTCTGTTGTAAAAGAATTTGCAAGAGTTACAGCTCAAATACACACAGTGACAGCAGGGGCTGAGGATGGGCTTTGGTATGTGTCAGTAATGAAGGCTGGAACACTTACCAATACGCTTTTAGCATATCATGACCAAGTGCAAGTTCGTCCTGAGTCTCTGGTTGTTGGAACAAATACTAATCTAGAACCCGTTAGCGGGAATGTTGCGGCAATTTATGCAACTACAACAAATTCAGCGAGACGTGTTGCGGTTCTTGAAAGTGTTGATGCCACCGCAAGTGGTGCTATTTTTGATATTTATAAAAACAGCGCATCTCCAGCTGCAAGTGATATTATTGCTCAGTTAAGGTTTGTTGGTAACGATAGTGCTGGGGCAGTAAACGTTTATGGTGAAATTATTTCAAGAATTGTTTCACCAACAAACGGTTCCGAAAACGGCCAGATGGATTTAAAGGTTATTGTCACAGGGTCATCAACCAACTTCCTTTCAGCAGTATCAACAGCTGGTTCGGTAGAAGTTACTGTTACAGGGCAGCTTACTGTTGTAGGGAATACGAACTCAATCACGAGCACAAACGCAACTGGCGATGCTTTTACGATTACGGCTAATTCACTTACGTCAGGCTCAGCACTTGTTGTCACAAGTAATTCTTCAGGGAGTACTGGCAATATTATTTCTTTTATTGGTGAACACGCATCCGCAAGTGCGGATGTTTGTTATATAAGACAAGACGCTAATGCTCTTGCTCTTAATATTGATATGAATGGCGCGTTTAATGCTTTGCAAATCGATCACGATGGTGCTTCTGGGGCAGCAATTATTATTTCAATGGCTTCAAACTCAGCTACAAATGTTAGTGTTATTAATGTCAACGGATCAAACTCGGGTGCTGGTAATTTGATTGGGATAGATTTTTCTAGTTTGTCTGGTACTGCTGATTTTATTTTAAGTGCTGATTCTCAAGGTGCGGCAGCAGGAGTTGCGCCAAACAGAAGAATAAAAGTTCTGATAGATGGTGTTGCTGAGTATTTTTATTCTTATGCATCATAAAATAAGGAAAAACTATGGATTTACACGATTTAGAAATTAACGAAACATTATCACAAGAAATTCTTACTAAGGCAAAGGCTTTTTATGAGTTACGAGTTGCAGCAAATCAAGAAGGTCTTGATCGAGTTAACGCTGAGTTTGTGACAGCTACAGGCGACAGAAAGAAGTTTCTTGTTAAATCTAAAGCTGGATATGAAGCAAAAGTTGCAGAGGCTCAAGCAAAACTAGATACAATTAACTCTTTATTGGAATAGGATTTATATGCCACTTAAAAAAGGTTCATCTAAAAAAACAATTTCTAAAAATATAAAAAAAGAAATGAAAGAGGGAATGCCTCAAAAACAGGCCGTTGCTATTGCTTTGTCTATGGCAGGTAAAGCGAAACCTAAAAAGAAAAAATGAAATTGTACAACGATAAAATCAGAATCATTCCCTTTGAGCAAGACCATTGGCCAGTAATTTACGCTTGGGCTAGCTCAGGTTGTTATGATTATTTCTTTGGTAATAGCGGCCCCTATACTGGTGCGATGTGCGCTGAGTTTAACAAGGGTGGGATTAATTTCATCATTGTGAATGCTAATGATATCCAAGAAGTTTTCGGGATGATTTCGGTATCTCAGATTGACGATAGAAGCCGAAATTTCCACTATAATATTTTGGTTGATAAGAACCACAGACGCAAAGGTTATGCGAAAGAGGCTAGTGAATTGGCTCTTTTCCATATGTTTAATAATCTGAATTACTACAAGGCAATTGCCTTAGTTGGTGATGGGAACCCTGAGTCAAAGGCTTTAACTGAGGGTTTTGGGTTCGATCATGAAGCGATTTTGAAGCAAGAAGTTTATTTGGATGGCGAGTTTAAGGATGTTGAGAGATTCAGGATGTTAAAGGGGACTTTCAACAAACTCTATAAGCAGAAATTAGGGGCGTGATATGGGATTTGTAAAAGACGCATTATTTGGAGAATCTGGGCAGAAGCCTAGTGCATTTCGTGGTTATGGCTGGCAGCAGCAAGGGCAGACGTTAAATGACTTGTTGACATCACAAGCTAAAACTGCTGGTGCGCAACAGGCTCCGCAACTGAATTTTTCAAGTCAATACAACCCCTATCAGTTTTCAAATTCTTTTGATCCCAATAAAGCTGTTCAAGACGCTTTTACTCCACAGGCCAACCAGTTGAAGCTTTTAGCACAGCAACAAGAGTCTGCTAATTTACCAGTGATTCAAGCTGATTTGGCAAGACGTGGACTTCAAACTTCAGGTGCTGCACCATGGGCTTTTGACCAAAACCGTCAGAATATTCAAAGTAATTTGAGTGGTCAGTTAGCGTCTTTGGCTGGGCAGCAAGCGGGAATGAATTTACAGGCAAATCAGTTTGCTTCTCAGATGGATCAGCAGCGTCAGCTACAACAAGCGGCTGAGATATTTAGAAACCGTGGTGCAACGGATCAGCAAGCTTTGCAGATGGCTCAGTATGCGATGCAGAGACAGCAACAACCAATTCAGAACCTTATGAGCCTTTATGGTCTTAGTGCTGGGGGAACTCCTGGATACGAAGGAAGTGGTGGGTTATTGGGTGCTGCGGCTGGTGGTTTGGCTAGTGGTGGTGGGTTTGCTTTAGGCAACAGACTTTTTGGCTAAGGGAGAATTTATGCCATTTTCAAAAGGTGCGATATTTGGTCAACAGGTTGGTGCTGGCTTGCAGGGTGGTCTCAATGCGGCTTTGCAGGATAAGATGAAGATGCAGCAAATTGACCAATACGCAAAAAAATATAACATCCCAGCACAAACACTGGCAATGGCTAGTTTTGGGGTAAAAGGTTCTGGCCCTATGTCAGTTGAGGATATGCTTTTGCAGGCCATAATCCAACAGCAATTTCCTAACTACAACATGGGTACTTCTCAGCAGGCTTCTATGCAGCCTCAAATGCAAATACCAGAAGGGCAGCCGTCTAATAACGGTGTCGACCAACTGATGAACCAAGAGATTTTAGTTGTTGAGAAATCTACAGGCCAAAAAGGCTATTTGCCAAGAGCTGAATTTGATTCAAATTTATATGAGATGGTTCAGGAGTAACTATGCCGTTTAAACCATTGCAAACACAAACAACACAAACATCATCATTTAAACCTGTTCAGCAACAAACTCAAAGTAATTTTGTAGTTCCCAAGGTTGGGCCTGCTGTTGATTTGAAAGCAACGGCTCAAGAGTCTGGCGCAAGCAAAACAGGATCTCTTGAAGCTGAAGCTGCTAAAAAAATGGAAACTGCCAACAAAATAACCAAGGGGTTTGATAACTTTTTAAACTCTGGAAAGTCTGCATTTGATTTAACGCCACAAGACTTGCTTAAACTTAACATTCCACTTGATGACGCTAAAGAGCTAAAACAGTATATTGATTTGTTTAACCCGAATAAAGGTCAAAGCTCAATAGAAGCAAAGGCACAAGGGGCGGCAAACACAATTAACATTTTAGCAAAGTATGCGAGAAAAATCCCTGCGTCAACTGGCCCATCATCGTACATCACTGATGCTGGTAACTATGTTATGTCTAAGGCCAGATTGAATCCTTACAAGTCAAGGTTCGATAATTTGCTACAGTCTGTTGCTCCTATGTTTAGAAATATTTACGAATCAGGTGGACGCTTTACAGAGCAAGATATTTTGTCAGCAATTAAAGACATTGGAGATATTGGCAGCGGTGATTTGAAACAAAGGGTTTTAAGCGCAACGGATTTAGGGAAAAGATTGACTGAGATTTCTGGCAAAGAATATGAATTTGATCCTGTCGGTTATGATAAATTAACTAAGCAGCAATTAGAAGAAATCATGAAGCTAGTTGCGCCATTGGAATAATTTATGAGTGTAGATTTACTAAAAAAAGCTTTAGAGAAGAAGTCTGGGACGTTAGATGTTGAGAAAAAGTCTGCATCATTTACACCTATTGAATCTGCACTTACTTCTGCTGGAAACACATACACATTTGGCGCAGCTCCATACTTGGCAGCGGCACTACCAATAGTTCAAAGCTATCTTAGTAAAGCAACTGGAATTGGAGGGCCTCAACAAAGCTATTTGCCTGGTGGTGAGAAAAAAGAATATTTGCAAAACCTCAACGCTAACAGGCAAATAAACGAACAGGCGATGATGCAAAATCCATTGTCTTCTCTTGCGGGAAGTTTTGGAAGTATGTTTTTGCCAGGCAATTTGGCTGGGAAGTTTTTAACTGGCACACAAAATCTTGCAATGCGTGGTGCTCCAGCGTTGCAACAAGGAATTGGTGTTTTACCAAATTTAGGCAGAGCTGCAAATGTTATTGGCAGAAATATTGCAGGTGGTGCTTTAGGTGGAATTGGTCTTAGTCAAGCAATGTCTACAAAACCATTGAGTGATGTTCAGGGAAGAACTAACGAAGCTTTATTGCAAGGTGGCATCGGCGGTCTTCTTGGCGGTGCTGTTGGAGCTATATCACCTGCCGCACAAGCTACTAAAATAGGATTGAGTACGCCTCGTGGGCAAGCTTTATTAGACGCTGTAAAATCAGTGCCTTTACTTGGTAAAGTTGGGAATATTATTAACGCACCAAAAACCGTTGCTTTAGAGCAAAAATACTCTGCTGATTTGATAGATGCTGATAAAAAGTACCTAGCTCAAAAGGCTGCTATTGAGGCGGAAAAACGCCTTGCTAAAGAGATGCAGCAAATTGATTTCGCAAAACAGCAACAAGCAATCAAAGAAGCGAAAGATGCGGCTTTAAACTCTGTTAAAACATTCCAAAAAGCAGATAATAAAACTATAGGACAGCAGTTTTCAAATTGGTTCAACAATAAAGCGGCTAAATTTAAAAATGAGTTTGAAGAGCTAAAGGGTGGTGTTCTTTCAAATTTTGGTAAATCAAAAGCAAACGTTACCACACTAGACAAATCTGTTGATGATGTTTTGCTAAAAGACTTTGGCTATAAAGCAGGAGAAACAAAAATTGAAGATATCACTGCAAAAATTTTAGACCCTGAAAGAAAAAAAGCTTTTGAAACAGTTGTAAAACTAAAAAACTCTCTTGGAAAAAACAATCTTACTTTAAAAGAAGTTGACGCACTAAGACAGGACTTTCAATCTCTTGCCGAGTTTGCAAAAGCAAATAGAAGCTCACAAAACGTATTGTACCAAAACATTTCACAGAATATTGACGATGTTTTCAAAGAAAACCTGATGCAGCAAGGCGGGAAGAACGCTGTATCTGCTTATGAAAAAGCAAATGAGATATACACAAAAAACATAGATGCTTACAATACCTTAAAAGACATATCTAGTACAGCCCCAGAAAATATAATCAAGACAGCAAGATCAAAATTCACAGGTTCTTTTATTGATACAGTAAGGTCACAACAGCCTGAGTTAGTAAATCCAGTTAAAGATATTATTTTGAATGACATTGCACAAAATGTAAAAAACCCAAAACAGCTAACAAAGGCTCTTGACACTTATGGCAGAGACTCTTTGTCTGGTTTATTTGGGCCTGAGATGTGGGGTAAAATTTTAAAAACAGAAGAAGTGTTGGCAAAAGAATTTGCAAGAACTGCTGTTAAACAACAAATACCAAACAGCATTCTTTTGGCTGCTGCAAAAAAGGGCATTGTTCAGAAACCAGTTTTGCCAAATGCTTATGATGCAATACTTGACTCCGCTATATCAGGATCAAAGATTTTAACAGGCAAACAGTCTATGAATATTATAAATAATTTTTTAAGATATTCAGAAACACAAAACAATAGATTTTAACAAAAAAATATGATTTAATTTGGCAGACTTCTAGCGCGGTCTCTTAAAAAATGACAGACAAACCAACTAAAGGTGCGGCAGGACTTGAGAGCTTAGAATGGGATAAATTCGTTGAATCGGTAGATGTCCCTGGTCTTTTTTGTGTCCCAACAGTTGCACCAGATGGAACAACAAATTTTTCAACAACATCTGCTCAGACAACAAGAGCAACTGGAACAATCACAGCGAATGGTCAGACTGTAGGGATTGATTGCGATGCTTATAGCATTGTTACATTGACAGTTAACGGCACTTATTCAGGATTAACTTTTGCTTTTGAATCAAGTCCTGATGATGTGACTTATTACTCTGTAGTTGGTGTTGATTCTTCTGTTCTTGGAAGTTCTGCCACTACAGCAACTCCTGGAACAAATGGCACCAAGATGTATAACATTACATTGCCAGGTGTTACAAAATTCAGAATCAGAGCCACAGCTTTTGGGACTGGAACAGCTAATATTGGTATGATTGCCACAAGCGATCCGATGGTGTTTAACGTTACCGCAAGCCTTGGTACTGGCACAAATTCAATTGGTTCAATTAACGGTTTGATTCCTGGAACAGCAGCGACTCAGTTTGGTAAGGCTCAAGATTCCGTTGTTGGTGTCACCGATACAGGTGTTGCTAATTTAGCAAAACGTGTAGATACTCTTTCTACTATCACCCCTGCGGTAAACGATTATGCACTTTTGCAAGTTGATCAACAGGGGGCTTTGTGGGTTCGTTCCTCAGTAACAAACAGTGTTTCATTTACAAGAGCTAATATTACAACTGCGACTACAACAACACCTAAAAGCGGCCCTGGTGCGCTTCACGGTATCATCATTAACAAAGCTGTGGCTTCAGGTGTAATTACTATTTACGATAACACTGCTGCGTCTGGAGCCATTGTTGGAACAATAACTTTCCCCGCAACTTTGCTAAATAACCAAGACAGTTTGTTTTATGATTGCCAAATCACAACTGGCATTACGATTGTGACATCGGCAGCTTTTGACTTAACAGTATTATATCAATAAGGATAATTTATGGCAGTAAAATTCAAATCAATAAATTTCGAAGATAGAACAGCAACTTTTGAAGTAAATGGTGGCTTAAGAACTCGCCCTATCGCACAGGAAGTTACAAATGAAACTCTTGAGGCGCATATCACTGCATTGGCAGAGGGATTAAAGATTGAGTTTCCAGAAGAAGTTGCTGTTTTAAGTGATTGCACAATTGCTGAAGATACAGAGTTTTAATTTTATGATTTTAAAAAGAATAAACAATCTATCTGTTAGGGAGTGTACACTTTTAAACGTGTTGAATGTTGTTCTTGCTATTTACTTTGTACTAAAGATTTGGGGTATTATATGAGCCAACAAGTAGAAAACTTAGGATTTAAAGCGACCAGTGTTGCTGGCATTATAGTCACAATCGTAATGGGTTTGAGTGCGATGCTTGCCATGCACAGTGCTGGTATTAAGTCTGCGAACGAGTACACAAACGAAAAATTCAAAGACAGCAAAGAGTACACAGACCTTAAAGTGGTGCCTTTAGAAAAAAGGTTTGATTCTTTTGAGTATGAGACTAAAAAAAAAATAGAAGCGTTACAGGGTAAATAAAAAATAAAATTTCAGTATGTTTAAACTTTCAAAAAAATCATTGAGTAAGTTGCAAGGCGTACACCCAGATTTGGTGCGGGTTGTAGAGCGAGCCATACAAATATCTACCGTAGATTTCATGGTTGGTGAAGGTGTTAGAACTTTAGCAAAGCAAATGCACTATGTTAGGATTGGAGCAAGTAAGACGGTTAAAAAAGGTCGTCACGTTCGAGAGAATAATAAGAACGGGTATGGTTGCGCTGTTGATCTTTGGGCTTTATACGATATTGACCGTGATGGTGATTTAGATATTAGTTGGGTTGAAAAGCACTATACACCTATCGCAGTTGCGATGAAGACAGCAGCTAAAGAGTTGAACATACCGATTGAATGGGGTGTTGATTTATGGAAGTGGGATGGCCCTCACTTTCAATTACCTTGGAGTGAATACCCATGAAGAACACACGTCTTAAAATTACCGCATTCATGCTTCTATCTTGGCTTGGTTTTGGAATATACGGCATAGAGAAAGGTGTGAATCTTGTTGAGCTTTCGGCTTATTTCGGTGCGTCTGTGTCGTTTATAGGACCGTTTATTTGGGGTGAGACAAAAAGGAGTTCAAATGCTTCAAGCGATATTGGCAAGTAAGGCGTTTTCAATCATGAAGAAATATTGGCAACCGATAGCTGGTGCTTTTGGCGTTTTAATGGCCTTATTTTTAAAATCGAGATACACAAATGGCGTACGCAAACAAACAATCAAAGACATTGAAACCAAATCCAAACTTGATCTCGCAATTGAGCAGAAAGCCCTTGACGATGCAAGTTTGGCGTTTGTCGTTAATGACGTTGAGTTGCCTAGCCTTTCTGAACTTGAGCTGTTACGCAAAACAACCCGTCCAAGTGCAAAGCAAAAAGCTGCAGCTAAACGAGTTTTTAAAAAACTGCGTCCAAAAGGCAGAAGCTTGGAATGAGTATTACAAAGAAGCGTTGTACATTCACTTCCCGATAGACGTTGAGGACAGGGACGTAAAAGAGTTAGCTAAGTGTGTTACTCTTTTGTCTCAGGCTTATGAGAATAGCGGTCAATAATCTCTTTAGTAGTTGACTTAACATATTTTGCTATTTGTTCTTTCCAAAAATCATCTCTCATTTCATCAAGAGTGTCTTCTGTAAGTTTTTTAATTTCTTCAATTATTTGTTTATTTGTCATTTTTGTCTTCATTCCACGCAATGCTTGGTCTATTTCACGAATGAATGTAAATCTTATCCCATTTCTAACGCTAATAACAATGTTTTGAATTCCATGCATGGATAAATTTTCGTCAATTGTTAGCAGTAGAGAGTTGCAGAAAATTTCTTCAATTTCTTGAAAAACTTTGTCTGATACTGGCACTACAATTCTCATTTTGTTTCCTTCCATTTTATCCACGTCAAGCAAATAGCAATAGTGGCGGTTTTGGCTAATTCACCATTAACTTCCTCAAAATCTCCTTCACCACAAACCCACTCATCATACACATTGCCAAGGTATAATGAGACGTTTTCATGGTCTCTATTTTTTACCATTTCTTCAAAAAGCTCAAAGGCGTCTCCGATGTTTTCGGCCCAATTATATATCCTATTATTTTTATTTGAATACGGATGAGCATCATCTATCCCATCGTGATTTTTCATTGAAGCAATCTTTTTATTTATTTCTAGCGGCGTCATTTAATTCCCATCATTTTTTGAGTAATGCTTCCCAATCAAATAATTACAAATGTCCAAGATCTCATTCTCGATCTCGGCATCGAAGTCAACCTTCTCAAACCCCATGCCGTGTTCTGCCATTCCTTTGTCGAACTTGGCTTTGAGTTTTAGGCCTAAGTTAGGTTGTGACAGAGACTCGATTATTTTGTCAAAAATATCGGTTGTCATTTTCTTTAATCTTTTAGACAGAATGATAGCATCAATCCGATCATGCCAAAGTTTTCGGTATTCTTCACTCATATGTTAAAATTCCTTTTTTTTATACATGTCACAGAGATATGTTTATTCAGTTAACATATTCATTTAAACTCCTGCCTACCGCAGATTTTTCAGGTTCTAACATTTAATGACTTTGATATTTACAAGCCAAGCTTTTTTGCAGTGTTCACAAATCAACTTAATCGTTGAGTCTGATCTGTGTGTAGGCAATGAATCTTCATCACTGCCACCAAAATATGACAACAAGTGTTCTGGGTGTGCTTCACCGCTTGTGTTTTCTTTACAATATGGGCAATTCATTTCTTCTCCAATTCTGAGATCATGGAATCAGCAAATTTAAAAGAAGCTTCAGACCATTTTTGTATCCCGTCATCTACAACAAAAGCTCTATAAGATGGTGGCTCTCTGCCTCGGTCAGATGGAGCATTGAACCAAACAGTTGGCTCACCCATTCGTCTATGAGACAAAATAGCTTGCAAGGCCTGCCCAGCATAATCCAATCTCCTCGACTCAAGAATCAACTCTCTCAGCTTCGGATCAAGAGAAGGATCAGTGACTTTCAAATCAATACAAGCTCGTTCTAGTTTAGTAAAGCCTTTATACTGTTTTTCAGGGTCTGGATCAGGGAATTGTTTTCCTGAAACATCATATACCATACCAGTGTAAGGTTTAGCAGGCTCATCGCCCCAGTGTTTAGTCATCATTTCTCCTCCTCAAAAGTGTTTTTAAAATCAAACAAACTATTTATCCAAGAGTTTGCGAATTGAACAAGAAAAGATTTCTCCATGCCAGTCATCTTTGAACTGCATAAATATTGGCCGCCTTCTTTGAACATCCCGATGATAATAACACCTTGAAGTTCGTTAGCTATCTTTAAAGCTTCACTAAGTCTTTCTTCAACGTCTGTATCAAAGTTTAGTTTTATGAGGTTGTCATTCACTTCCCCTCCAAAACTGCGTTACAAAAATTCAAAATTAATCGACATGCTTGTGCTGTATCTGGATTGTTACACATTGGAATAATACGATGAAAAGCTTCTTCAAGCTCGGCGATGCGAGCGTCTTTAAGTTTTACAGATTCATCATAAATAACTTCACCATTTATATTTTTTATTATTTTTTCTAAATTATCTGTGTAAATACATATCTGATCTTCATGGTTTTTCATCTTTCCCCCAATTTTTCTAGCTCTTCACCATCAATTTCAACTTCAGTTCCATCTGGTAGAATCGCTTTTATTACCGTGAATCGTTCTTCGCCACATCTGTTTGCATCTCTATCAGGTTCGTCAATATCTTTTGCTCTGCAAAACTGAAGCTCTCTATTGCAGTCACAGGAGAAATTACCCTCAGACCACCAAAATAAATTACCATCATCCCATTCGTAAGGCTGTGTGGATTCTACAACCTCACCAGTGGCGTTGTTTCGGATTAAAACTTTATAACTCATCCTTCCCCCAATTCTTTTTGAATGCGTGCAATATAACAAGTCTCATCATGTTTTGTCATATGGCAATAACAAATATTACACATCCCGTCTTCATCAGTTAGGTCTTTAATTTTTAAAACCTCCCCCAACAACGCCTCAAGGGTTGAGATGCGAGCATTGAGATGGAGGAAAATATTCTCTTCATACTTTTCTCTTTCCTCTAAGCTTAAAAAAGGGTCTTTATTCATAGATTTCTCCCAATGCACTCATCACGTTTACGCTGCATTTCTGCTTCATGTTCATAATTTTCTAGACATTCTCTAAGCCTCTCAATCTCCTTCTGCGCTTCATCGTATGCGTTGCAGAGTTCAAGGTAATTTTCAAAAAACTTTCTTTCAATTTTTGTCATCTTCTTAGAAATATCATCCATGTATAGCGCGCTTTTAGCAAATGCCAATATTTCCTTCGTGTCTAATTTAGTCATAATCCACCCCATGTTTAAAGTCGGTCATGAGAGTCCTTTCTAAGAATCGCTCGTTGTCTAGCTTTGTTTAAATCGTAATCCTTGCCTTTTTCAGGTGTGGTCGGAATCTTGATCCATGCTAGCGCATGAAGGATAAACGGCGAACAGCCTTTGCGTCTAACCATCATCCAGTTATTGACGTTGGCCATTAGTTTTATTTCGCCCATGTTGTCATAGCGTATTTCTAGGTATTTCACTCCTCCCTCACTTCCCAATCGTCTCTAAACAAATCTTCAATAGAAAAAATTCTTTCAGATTTTGAAACAAACGATCTATAATCATCGTTTTGAATACTTAATGGATGTCTTAGATCATACCAATATTTATCTGTCTTACGCTTAAACAGAAACTTCCCACTCTTTATCGCTTCGATGATGGTCATACAGGCTCCTTGGTTTTGGTGAGAGCTTTTGTTAAAATATCAAATAAATCTGTTTCATCCATTCCTTGCTCTGTTCCGCAATTATGGCAACTCCAATCACAGTTTTTCAAGTCATTTACTGCAAATTCAATAGCATCTCTCAACTCATCCCTAGAATTTTTGAGCCCAGCATTTCCAGCAATAAGATCTGAGCAAAGTTTTATGGCCTCATCTCGCTGCTTTGTGACTGCATCAAGTTTAGCGCGGAGGTCGAGAGGGGATTCGTAGATTTCATAATGGTTCCACAGCTCCATAATATGATTCGCATTTATCTCTCCATTCGGGCCATCCATGCCACGGCATAATGTAATGGCATGCTTCATTTCATATGGATGCGGCTTGTCACTTTTCACTGCAAGAGGGTGGTCTGGGAAATGTAACCCAAACTCTTTTGAGTCTTCGCCAAACTTGCAAAGTGCAACTTGGCCTTTCGTGTGTTTTTGATCTGTCATTGTGTCAACTCCAAATATTCTATTAACCATTCACGGGGGATTACTTCGTTTACGTCAATAAAACGTTTCATCGCATCGTGAATATCTTTGATTCGTTCATTTTTGATATTTGCTTGATAAATCCATTTTGGCACCAATCCTAGTGGTGGTTTTTTTTGTTTTTGATCTGTCATGATTTTAATTCCTTAATAAGCCTGATATTACGCTCAAGCTCAATTTCATTGTCTCGAATTCTTTTTTCGAGTTTTTCCTTATCTGTGTAATAAGGTTTGTACTGGCGTTTTTTGTGACAATCGCAACGTGTTCCATCCCCTCCACATTCAGAGCATTTATATTCGGCTACCATCTTCACACCTCCGCTTTCAAAAGAGTTGGGTTGTCGATCTGTGGCGTCCATTGTCCACCATCTATAATTTCTTGAGTGATGCCATATTCATGCCTAAAATCTGCACCTGTGAGACAAGGCGCAAAATCGTCTTCGTCCCAATCATGTGTTTTCGACTCGCAAATCAAATGATACCGCCAAGTGACGCATGTTCCATCATCAGCAACGGCATGCGTATAATGCTTTGTGCCACTCAAAATTTTTAAATGGCAAAGATCGCATTCGTAATCCTTACGCGCTTTTGCTTCACCTGATCTCAATGATTGTGTCACTCTCACACCTCAACTTTCTTAAACTCGTACACCCAAACCCAGTCGTTTCGATCCCATGAACCGGGATAAATTGAATCCCATTTTTGGGCAAACCATGATCGGGAAAAATCTTTATAGCCAAACTCACGAGAAACAATATCTATCGAACTATGACTCCGTGGGCCACCCTCAGCTACAACATCCTCTTGCGAAATATTTTGCACACGCTCGACTCGAACATTCACAATCTGACAATACAAATCTGTTCCGTTGACACTGAAAATTTCGTCGAATTCAAAACCAGATATCCATTCGGCGTCAAACCAAGCAGATCCCCAGCATCCATATTTTTTAAAAATCTGTCCGGTTGGCTGTGGCTCAATCAACCGCCTTGTTTGCGTCTTAAGTCCCTGCTCAATCAGCGGCACGAATTGTTCTGCAAATTTCATGGTTTTCATGCTTCACACACCTTTGTATAAATCGAATTCACAACAGCAACCTGTTTTTCGGAAAGCGTTTTGCCTTCCGCAATTTGGAGATTCACACTCTCGATAAATTTGCGCTCGAACTCAGAAAATAAAGAGCGTTGCGCGTCGAGAATATCAATCATGTCGTCGAGTTTTTCCTTGGTTGTCATACTCACTCCTAAAAATTTCGAGCGCGGATCGGATTCCCCACCCGATCTACCTGATGACGTTTCTAGGAGGATCACTCCTGTTTGGGACACATCCTCTGCCATACGATGCAGCCGCATCTAGAAACGTTCATGTGCCAACCTAGCGCAAACACGCCACCACGCTCGTCCACCCCTCTCGGGGAGGAAAGTTAAAGTTTATTCTTTCAAATCTTTATAAGGATTTGGTTTTTGAAAACGAAACCCGTCTCGAAAACCATATACATAGTGTTTTAATGCTAATGTTTTCATTATTTTAACTTCCTCTCTTTTCTCAGCTAAAATATCTTCCAACTGATTGATTATGTCGAGCAAAGTTAAATCCAATTGTCCGACTTCCGAAATAGAAGAATTCTCATATTTTTTATTAGTTAAAATTTCATTTGCAATGTCACTCATATCATCCCTTTCGCGCCCCGTGGGCGGCTGTGTTAGTTAAGTTTTCAGTTTCCTTATAGTTGCACAGTTCGCAACTTCTGGTGATTTCATCTTCATACCAAGACTTTGTATGTGTCTCTTTTGTAAAATCATGTTTAAAATTTTTATCATTTAAACAAGGTGCTTTCTCAGCTTCATAAACAAAAGAAATGCAAGTTGTGTAAGAAAAAACCTTATCACAATCTCCACATTGCTGTTGATGGAGATCATCTTCAGAATAACCATAACCATCATCATGATTTATTTCTTGTTCTTCCCCGCAGTACGGGCATTCAATGTCACACATCCTATTTCTCCTCCCAAACAAACTTGCCTTTGACTGCTCGGTAGCCTTGTTTTTTAGCTATTTTTTTGTGTGGCCCAATTATATAAAATGCTTCCCACGCTTCTTTCATTTTATTTGAAGCTGTTAACATAAGACACTTGTCATTTTTATCAATTATCATGTACATTTCTTCTGATTTTTGTTTGGCTTTCACTTCCCCTCCACAGGTTTCAAATCCTTCAAAGCTTTTTCAACATCGTCTTTGTAGTAATCAACTCCGCCGATTGTAATAGTTTCTTTTTTGGTTGTGAGTTTGCGGCAATGTTTGTAACAACTCCATGAACCAAGTGAACCATCATGCCACAACGGGTTTGCAAGATGAAGGTAGGTTGCATCACATACATGGCTTTTGCCGATATATA